>Ga0302175_10000073_pt1 | contig 43936 bp, 29 predicted proteins | sample I_Fen_N3_3_FD_198791 | JGI IMG/M metagenome (GOLD analysis project Ga0302175, IMG submission 198791) | Peat permafrost microbial communities from Stordalen Mire near Abisko, Sweden - I_Fen_N3_3 | ecosystem: Environmental > Terrestrial > Soil > Wetlands > Permafrost | place: Sweden: Abisko... | reverse complement strand
GAACAAGGGCGGCGTGGAATATCGCAAGGTCCAGGTGATGAAAACCCTGACGGTGCTGGGGCGTCTGGTCGACCCGCAAGGGCGGCCGCTCAAGGGCCATCACGTGATCAACCATGCCAGCCGTGGCGTGACCGAAGTCGACGGGTTTTTCTCCATGGAAATGAACGCCGGTTCGCCGACCCTAGAAGTGCGGCGCGGCGAGCAGTTGCTGTGTCAGTTCCGTCTCGATGCGAATCGCCACCGCAGTGAAAACAACGTGTTGATGATCGGTGACCTGCGGTGCACGCCAGACACCCTGGCCGACGTCACGTCCACCGAGCAGAAGGCAGGTTGAAACCTATGAAAAAGTCGATGTACGGGCTCGGCATGATGCTGGCACTGGCGGCGCCAGCGGCCGAAGCCATCAACCAGGAGATCCGGGCCCTGTTCACGCCGGACCCGGCTCAGCCGCAGCGCAACGTATTTATCAACAAGACCCCGAACAGCGGTTATTGCGCGACGTATCCAGGGCAATGCGAGCAAAACAACATGTTCAGTATCCAGTTGCCGATCCAGTTCGGGCCCAGCCAGCCCATCGAGGCCGGTACGCCTGTATCGATCAAGGCCCCGGCCAACTGGCGGCAACTGACGGTGATAAACAAAGACACCGGGGAAACGGAGACCGTGGAAGTACGCATCACCGGCATCGGTTCCCGTCACTACTACAGCGACCCGGTCACCACCCTGACCGGTGAGTCAGACGTACTCTCGGGGCACCGAAAACTGTGGAGCGGCAGCAGTTGGGTAAACGCTTCGCCGCCTTGTCAGTACAGCGGTGTCGGGGCGTACTCGCCGATAACCTATCTGTTTTTCTGGAAAACCCCGGTGGAGGCGTCCTGTACCAAATTGTTGGCGTTCCGCATTCCGCATATGTATTTCAACACCATCGATTTCGCCTACGAGCTGCGCACGCCTAACCCGTTGGGCATGTCGAGCGGGCTGTACACCGGCTCGATGAATTACAGCATCGGCCCCGGTCTGGATTTCGACATGGGGGGCATTAATTCCAATGACGACAGCCTGACCCTGGACTTCGTCCTCGACGTACAGCACACCCTCAAAGTGGATATTCCACCGGGCGGCAATAAAGTCATCCTGGAGCCCCAGGGCGGGTGGCAGAGCTGGCTGGATCAGGGGCGCAAACCGGTTCGTTTAATGCGTGACCAGACCTTTCTGATCTCGGCCTCATCCAGGTTCACGATGCGGCTGGAGTGTGAATTCGATCAAGTCGAAGGCTGCGCAATCACGGATCGTCAGTCCGGTTACACGGGGGTGGTGAATGTCAGCGTCAGTTTGCCCCATGGCCTGATGAACAGTAGCGGGCAACCCGTCAAACGCATGCTGTTGGGCCGCATGGCAAGCGCACCGTTCCAGCCCGGCATTTATGTCGATCGCAAACCGGGAACCTTGCACTTTGAAGTGTCCGAGCGCGATACCAACTGGTTGATCATTAACGCCCAGGACCGTCCTTTCAAGGGCAACATCACCGTGATCTGGGATTCGGAAGTTTGACCTTCCGCGATCGCGACTTTTTATTCTTACGAGGTTCAAGACGATGAAACGTCTGTTGTGGATGGGGGCGCTCAGTGTGTTTGCCCTGACGGTTCAGGCCGGGCCGCAGATCAATGTCGGCACGGTGTACGACTACCTGGATGGCGATAAAAGTACCTACCTCAAGCGCGTGTTCAACAGTGGCGACGCCACGGCGTTCGTGAAAATCAACGTGCTGGAAATCCTCTACGACGCCGACGGTTCGGCCCGGGAAGTCCCGATCGAGAACGCGGCGGATGGCGCCACGCGCAAGGGCATCATGGCCAGCCCGGCCCGGTTGATCGTGCCGGCCAAAGGCATGCAGGGCACGCGCTTGCTGTACATGGGCGAACGGGACAGCGAGCGTTACTTTCGCGTGCGTTTCGTGCCCGTGGTCCCGGAAAAAGAAGATGAATTCGTCCTCTCCAATGAAGAACGCGACGACTATAAAAAGAGCCTGTCAGCGGGGGTCAACGTGATGACCGGGTTTGGCACAATTTTCTTTGTTCGGCCCAAAAATGCCCGCTTCGACACGGCGATCAACGACACCCCCAGCCGTTATGAACTGCGCAACAACGGCAATACGGTGATGGTGGTCGACGAGTTCAAGAGCTGCTCGATCCGCAATGAAAACGACTGCGGCCCGACCACCAAACATCACGTACTGGCGGGCAAGACCTTCGGTTTCGACAAGGAAAAGGGCCGTGAGTATCGGTTCATGGTGGTCGAGGGCGACACCAAGAAAGTGCTGAAGATAGCGAGCCAATAACGGTTCACCGGCCAGTCAAGATGAACACCTTGTGGGAGCGGGCTTGCTCGCGAAGACGGCGTGTCAGTCGACATAAGCGTTAACTGATACTCCGTCTTCGCGAGCAGGCCCGCTCCCACAGAGAAGTACTTTTCCAGGGCTTAACTGATCGGCATTAGCCAACAGTGGCTGCTTTTAATGGACGTTGTGGGTAACCAACATGATCAAGCAATGCACGGTCGCCGCGCTGGTGGCTGCCACGGGGCTGATGAGTCTTTGGGCCGTGGCGGCTCGCGAGGAACATACTTTCGAAGTGTCCGTGATGGTGCCGACACGGGCGTTTTATGTGGTGCCGGCTGACCCGACCTGGATTCACCGCCAGCAGATCCTGCCGTGGAATGTGGCCACCTCAAAACTGGGCAGCCTGCGCAAATATTTTGATGTACGCCACGACACCAGTGCGATTGAAGCGCGACTGGAACTCAGGCCTTACTTGTCCAATGGCCGGGACGCCGACAATATCGCTTTGAGCGTGCGGTTCAACGGGGTCGAACTCAGTCATGACCTGACGCCGCGTCAGGTGGTGTCGGCGGCCGACGCGGCGGTGGGGTCGCGGGTGTTGCTGGAAATCGAGCCGCAGCAACCGGCCGGGGGTTATCGCCCCGGCGATTACTACGGCAGCGTATTGCTACTGTTCAACGCCCGGGCGCCGGGCGGATGAGTCCTCCAGGCCGTATTGTTTCAACAGGTCGCGCGTCAGCCGGCGTCCCAGGGCCTGCCTGTTGTAGGCCAGTTCGTTGAGCGTCAGCGAGTAAACCTGATCGGTCATCGGCGGGTTATTACCGGGGTTGCTGCGCTGTTCTTCCAGCGCGTCCACTTGCCGATCAAAGGATTGATCGTTGGCCTGCCATTGCTCGGGGTAGGTTTCGCGCAAGTAGTTTTCCCAGAACGGTTGTTCGAGCATGCCGTTGACCAGCCCGTCGCCGGCCTCGCGCTCCAGTACGGTGTCGTAGGCCCGTTCGATGGCGTCGTCCGACACCGCCGCCAGGGTTCTGTAAAGCATGGAGTCGGACTGCCAGGGCAGGTCAAGACGTCGCGCCAGTGCGGTTTGATACGCCAGGTAGATTTCCACTTCTTCGGCCCGACTGGGGCGCGACAAGGAATCGGCCAGGGCGATTTCGTTAACCCGATCCAGGCGCGTGGCGCCTTTGCTCAACTTCACCATCAGCGGTTCGAGTTCAGTGGCGGAGGTCGAATAGGCGTAAGCCTGGGACACCAGCGCCTGCACACCCATGCGGTTGAAGATCTCGGAGCTGGCGTCCTCGCAGTTTTCCGGGTTTTCGGCGGTGCGGAACAGTTTTTCGCGCAGGGGCGTGTCCAGGTCCATGGCATCGATCAACTCCCAGACCCGCCGCGACAGTTGCTCACGTACCCAACCGCCGGCCCGGTAATCGGCCGAGGTGGTCAGGCTGTCGATTAGCCGGAAAAAACCTTCGCTGTTGGTTTCGCTCATCAGGTTGTCCCAGGCCTCGGCCCGCCAGGTGCCCAGGCCGGGAGAGCGGTTGCCCCACATCGATGAATCGTCATTCAGCGGCCACTTGTCCCGCCTGCTTTGGGCAAGGGGTTCGTAGGCGTTCTCCCGGGGCAAGCCCACCGAGCGGCGATATTCGTATAACGCCATGCGGTGGGCGTCCAGCAGTTTGCCGGCGTCCAGTCGCGCCCGGGCGACGGTCCAGGCGTTGTTCGAGCCGCGCACGGCCCGGGGAATGGTTCTGATCGGGTTGCCCGACAGGTCGAGGAAAAAGCCCCGGGGCCGATGCCTGCCCAGCAACCCCTCGGGCCAGGCGTCGATGCCGGTGTTGGCCAGGTTCAGGACCCTCAGGCGTGGCATGCGCCGCACGTTCGGTGCCAGGCCCAACGAGTTGTATTCCAGGCGCAGGGTTTGCAGGCGGGTCAGGTTTCCCAGTTGCACCACGGCTTCGTCGGTCAGCCGGATGCGGTTATCGCTCAGGCGCAGGGTTTCGAGCGCCGGCATTTTCCCGACGCCGGCCGGCAGCCCGGTCAGGCCGCAGCGGCGCGCGCTGAACTGACGCAGTTGGGTGAAGTCTTTCAACATGTCGTCCGAGCGTTGCGAGAACTCCATGCCATCCAGATTCAGGGTGGTGACCTGATCGAGCCAGACCTTGAGGTCCGGCAGTTTTCGCCACCAGCGTTCCAGGTTGTAACGGCGCAGATCGCTGGACAGGTCCAGCGCATAACCGCCGGTGAGGGGGGCGCTGCGCTCATCGAACACCCGTGGCTTTCTTTCGAAGCATTCGGCGAGGCGTTCGGCCAGGTGCTTGACGGCATCGGGTGCAATGGCTGAATCGTCGGGCAGTGTCGCGACTATCTGATCCCGCCAGACGCTGAGCACATTGCGCAGTACGTTCAGTTCGCGTTTGAGGGTCGAGAGCACCTGCACCGGGTCGGCATCACGGGGCAGTGAACGGATGAAGGCACTCACCTCCCGTTCGTTGAGGTGTGGATACAGGTCCTTCACCCGCTGCTCAAGGGTTCGGGCTTCCCGGGTCAGCGAAGCGCCACGCAACAGCAACGTCGTCTCCCATTCCGCCACCGGCCGGATCGGCGGCGCCAGCAACGCCGTACGGCGTTCGGCCGGTGCCTCGGATTTGGCGATCAGCCACTCCTTGAACCAGGCGCCCTGGCCGGGGCGAAAACCGAGTTCCAGACGCGCCGCTTCGGGTATGGCGCGCAGGATCGACTCGTACAGATTGAAGGACTTTTGCAACTTGCGATTGTTCCGGTCACGCCCCTCGTAGCGCCCGCGTTCGTCACGGACCAGCACCTTGACGGTGGTGGCCTGATCGGCCCCGACCTGGCAGCGCAAGGGACCGTCGAAAGTGCCGTCACGCACTTCGATGCGCAGTTCATTGAAGGTGTCGCTGTTGAGCCGCAACACGTTCAGGGCCAGGCGCTCGGTGTCGGCAGTTATCCGGGCGTTCTGGAAATAACCCTCACACGCCCTTGCCGCCCGGGTTTCAAATGCACATTCGCGGGCCTGGCCCTTGAGGCGCAGGGGGATGCGTTGCTGGTGGGCCAGCGTGTCCAGTTCGGTGCTCCGGGCGCCGGCCATCAGGGTTTCGGCAATGTCGGTCGGCAGGTCGGGATATTGCTGCTGCAAGCGCTGAACGTTGGCGTCCTGGCTGACCTCCCTGGCGCGATACAGGTAGTCCGAGAGATCGCCTCTGCGTCCCTCGACCCGCGCCGCCAAACGATCTCGCAATGTTTGCACACGCTCATCGGTCGGCAGATGTGAACCGAGCAAGTCGGCCAATTGCGCTTCGTCCAGAAAACCCACCACCCGTTCCGGGAGTCGCCCCGCCATCACCTCGCCGAGACTGATTTTCAATGTCTGGCGGGCGGAGGCCCGGGCATGGCCGTAGGTGCGGAACAGGCCGGTCAGGTCCGGGCGTTCATAGACATTCAGTGCGTAATCCGCCGGCCAGCCAGGCAGTTCGGTGACCAGTTGTTCGAACCAGAAGGACGACGGGTCCATGGGCGCCCCGGCACGAATTTGCTCCCGGGCCACGCCAATGTCCTTGAAGGCTTTGTAGCGTTTGAGGGTGTCGTCCAGCAGCAACGGCGGCGGGGTTTGCTCGACGTGCATGCGGCGCAACACCCCTTCATCGGTGCCGCTGACCCGGCGGATGTTTTCCAGTTGCTCGGCGTTGAAACCGTCGGTGCGATGGCCCAGGCGTTTCATCAGGGTGTTGGCGTCCCATTCACGAGGGTTTTCCCCTTCGAGCAGCCAGGCCCCGTGCCCGTTGTGGGTGATCTTCGGTGAGTAGGCGTCCGGGCGAGCGGGGTGCTGGATGCGATGGGTGGCGGTCTCGGGGTCTTTTGTTACGGCGTAGAACCCATCGTCCAGCGGCAAGATGTCCTGACCGCCAATTCGGTGCAGGCCCAGGGGATCGGGCGTCGAGTCTTTGCTCAGGCTGATCTGCTTTTGCTCATACGGGCCAAGGTCGGGGTTCCACAACTGGTTGTCACCGCCGGGCATTTGTACCGGCGTCATGCCTTCGATCAGCGGCGAAAGCTTGAGCTTGAACTCATTGCCGATGGCGCCACCGACGCCGAACGCGGCCAGTTGAATCACGTCGGTGACCACGCCGACCACATGTTCGGCGGCTTCGGCATACAAGCCTTCGGCCAGATCGACCACGCCCTCGATCACATCGGTGGTCAGTTGATAAGCGGTGTAGGCCAGCATCAGTTCACCCAGGCCCGGCACGAACGGCGTCACCACCATCAGCGCGACGTTGAAAATATCCGAGAGGATTTTCTTGAAGTTGTCCCACCAGGCCCACCGCGCGCGGCTGTCGGCGTCGGCGGTGGAGACGGCGATCTCGCGGCCATCGTTGAGGATCTTGTTCAGGGCTCGCTGGTACAGGTGCTCCCAGAGCGGCGCGCTGATCGGCAACACGGACACTTGCAGGTTGGGCCTGGACAGCGGTGTTTCACGCCAGCTCGGGCTGGGGTCGTCGGGCTGCTTTTCGTGCCATTTGACCTGGCTCAGGCGTTGCTCCAGACCGGCGAAAAAATGCCCGCGCTGTTGCTGGTCGACGAACAGGCTGAAGAACTGCCGATAGGTCTGGCCGGTGGACGGCAACACCTTGTTTGCCAGCAGTTGGCGAGTGATTTGCGCCATGCAGGCGGTGGCCGACGGGTATTCCTTGAGCGGGTGTTCGGGGTCGTGGGGGACGTAGGCCAGCACCCGGCTGGTGCCCAGGTTCTGCTGTTGTTTCACCGGGGTGAACACCACGATGCCGGTCAGGGTGGTGTCCATCAGGCGCAGGTCACAGGCCTGCATGACTTTGCCATCCAGGGTCAGGCTCGTGAGCCCGTGGATCAGCCCCAGCACCAGGCTGTGGGCATTTTGGCCGATGTCGTTTTTGTGCAGCGCCAGGTGCGCGGCCGCTCTGAGTGCGGATTTCTGGCTGAGGCTGACCCAATGCTGCAAGACCCCGGCGGCCACGGGGCTGGCCGGTAGCAGGACCTGTTCAAGATGACGCTTGTAACGGGCGCCGATGTCCAGTTCGCGGCACAGTGTCTGGAATTGTTTAATGCTCATTTGTTGATTGATCGGCAGCGAGTCAAAGTGCCCGCGATGATCGGGCCGGGTAATAAATCCCGACGGTGGTTCGAATGTTTCTGACTTTGAAAAGTTATGCAGCGCCGAATCCAGTAAAGACACCGTTCGAGTGACGACGGCATCGGAAGTATTAATCACATACCACGGCAGTTCTTTGGGGATGTAGAGCCGTAGCCAAGTTGCCTGAACATCCAGATCCAATCCGTAACGCTGTTTCAGTGCGGCGCGTAGCAACGGCTCGGCAAACCCGCGGATGTCCTGAACCGAATCGAGCAGTCGATCCACCGCATTCTGGTTGCTCCAGGCCTCAATGTTGGCACTTGCCAGCTCCTGCCCGGCGCTGCGGTACCAGGATTCGCGGCCGAATGGGACATTGCCCAGTGCAGCGGCTCTTTTGCCGGTGGCCTGGGTAAAACAGTTGTTGAGGGTGTTTTTGATCAGGGCGTAATGACGCCCTTTATTGTTATTGGAGTTGTCTGGCTCAGCCCGGTTGATTACTGTTTGTAACTGAAACATGGTGAGTAGTCTTCACGTTAGAGGAAGTCTTAAAACTATCCACTGGCGTGAGGAATAAAAGTCTAAATCTCTGCTGCTGAAGCAGGAGGGGCGGCGTGTGAATGATTAAGAATTAGAGAGTCGAAAATAATTAATTACCACCCTTGGTACTAATGCGGTTTTCGGCGTAGGAAACATCGACAACACGCGCGGCCATTATCGCCACGCGACCGTCGGTGCCTGGCACTGAGTGTCGCTGCCCGGTTGCAAATACGGCGTCAGGATCGGAGCCATTCCTTTCAGGACTTGTACCGGCAACGCTGAAGTGAATTTGAATGTTTCAGCCGAGCGGCCCGGCACGAATGCGGTCAGGGTGCCGAAGTGGTGATCGCCGATGTAGAACACGAAGGTCGCGGTCCGGTTGATCGATTTCGAACTGAGAATCCGCCCACCGGCACCAATCGCTTCGATGCGGTTATCCCCGGTGCCGGTCTTACCGCCCATGGCCAGCGGTGTACCGTCGGGCAATTTGAAACTGCCGGAGACCCGTTTGGCGGTACCGGCGTCCACCACCTGCGACAGGGCTTCGCGCATGGCCGTGGCCACTTCGGACGGCATCACCCGTTTGCCGACGTTCGGGTCGTTGACCAATTGGGTTTCATACGGCGTGTTGGCCGCGAAGTGCAGGCTGTCGATGCGCAGGGTCGGCATGCGCACGCCGTCGTTGAGGATGGTGCCGATCAGCTCGGCCAGCGCGGCGGGGCGGTCGCCGGAACTGCCGATGGCCGTGGCCAGGGACGGCACGAGGTGATCGAACGGGTAGCCGACTTTCTGCCAGCGCTGGTGAATATCCAGGAACGCTTCGATCTCCAGCATGGTGCGGATGCGGCTGTCCCGGGCGCCTTTGTGCTTGCTCTTGAACAGCCAGCTATAGACTTCCTGGCGTTCGAACTGACTGGCTTTGACGATCTCGCTCCACTTGGCATCGGGGTGGTTGAGCAAGTAGCCGATCAACCACAGGTCCAGCGGGTGGACCTTGGCGATAAAGCCCTGGTCGGGCAGGTCATAGGAGCCGGGACCGTAGCTCAGATAGAGCCGCTCAAGGCGTTCGTCGGTGAGTTTTTCGGTGAGCTTGGTGCCTTTGAGGTGTGCGCGCACGAAGGTGTTGAAGGCGTCCTGTTCGGCGTCCGGGTAGAGATAACGGTGCACGGCGGCCATGCGGATCGGGGTCGGGCGCATGCTGTCGAGAAAGGTTTCCAGGCGTGCGTCGGAGTCTTTGTTTTTGTACTTCTTCCAGAACTTCAGCAGAAACGAAGTGCCTTCCTTGTCGGCGAACCCGGCCAGGTATTCCTGGCGGCGCGGATCACGGTCGTCCAAGAGCAACTCGGCGCTGCTGTTGGGGCCGGAGTAGGTGGTGTAACGCACGATATCGCGCATCAGCCGAATGAACGGCAGGTTGATCGATTCACGTATCGCATCGCGCAGGCTTGGTATGCGGCCGTTGTCTTCGTTGCGAAAGTTATGGAACACGTGCAGCCCGCCACCGGTGAAAAACGCTTCGCCGGGGCTGGCCGAGTATTTGCGATCCAGGGCGGCGCCGAGCATTTTCGGCAGGCTGCGGTCGGTGTTCTGGATCAGGTAATCGACGACCCAGCGGGTCAGGCGATCCTGATCCGGGACGTTGGTTTTCTTCAGTTCGGCCACGGTTTTGTCGCCGTACTTGTCGTGCAGCTCGGAGATGATCTGCAAGTAGGTGGTCAGCACCCGCATCTTGGCGGTGGAGCCCAGCTCCAGTTTGCTGCCTTCGTTGATGTCGAACGGTTGATCGGTGCTGTCGGTCTGCACCCGCACGCGGGAGCCGTCCGGGGTCAGTTCGAACAGGGTGAAGCTGTAGCGCACCGCCGTGGTGCTGGTGGGGGTGAGCAGGCGTTCGCCGATCAGGCCGATCTGCCCGGCGAACGCCGGGTCCGCCAGGTGCTTGAGGTATTCGGTGGCCTGGGCCTGCAAGTCGCTCTGCAAGGTGCTGGTGGCCGAGAGGTCTAGGCGATCGAGGTCATACAGCGGACGGTTGAGCATCGAGGCCAACCGGCTGCGGGCGGTGCTGATGCCTTTGTTGGTTTCGATTGGCTGGATGGTCGGCTGGGTCTGCCAGTCGCGGTAGGTCACTTGACTGGCCAGCGCGGCGGCGGCGAATTGTGCATCGATGACGTTGTTCTGGGCGAGCAGGCGAATGTGGCTGTCGGTGAGGTCGGCCAGTTCTTCGTGGCCCTTGGTCAGGTAATGAGAAGGGCGACGCTGGGCGATCATCAAGGACAACATTTCACGCAGGGCCAGGCCTTTGGCGGCCATGGTTTTTGCATCGGTGGCGGTGCTGGCCAGGGTTTCGTTGGCCTTGTTGAAATCGGCGCCGTACCAGACCCGCAAGCCCTCGGCCATGCCATGCACTTCACCATGCCCGGGGACCGCCGACAGTGGCACGCTGTTGAGGTAGTCGCGCACCACATTCTGCCGCGCCTGCAAGGTTTGCGGGCCGGGCTGATAGGCGCGCACGCTGGCGGAAATCATCTGCCGGATCTTCTCCGCGCCCGACACGGTCAAGCCATCGGGGGAGTGGCGGTATTTCTCCAGTTGCGTGGCCAGGGTACTGCCGCCCGCCGACTGCCCCGGCAAGTGCATCAGCTTGGCCACTTGCGACCACGCGGCCATGCCGAATCGCGGCCAGTCCACGGCCGGGTTGGCCAAGGGTTGCTTGGGGTCGAGCAAAAAGCGGTTTTCGATGAACAGCAAGCTGTTGACCACCACCGGCGGGATCGACTCGAAGCTGGAATAGAGTTGTTGCGGGTAATTGAATTTGTACAGCGGCGCTGCACGGCAATCGGTGATCGTCAGCCCTGCCTGGATTTTCTCCGGATAGGGCACGAAAAAGCCGCGTTCGCTGTACTTCATTAACGCCGGAGAAAAGCGGGTTTGCGCGGCAATCACATAGTTGCGCTTGATCAGCCGGGGAAGAAAATCCCCCATCGAGCTATAGCCCAGGCGCAAATCAAACGGCCCGGCGCCCGGGTAGCGAATGGCATCGCTGGGACCGGGCTGCAGGTCGTAACTCAGGGACGCGGCAAACTTGCTGACTTCCCGGGCCTGGAACTTGGAGGTGCGCATTTCCCTGGACGCGGCCAGGCCCAGCCCGATCAGGATAATCAGCAGCAACAACCAGAAGGCTTTCCAGCCATGCCGGGTACGACGGGGTTTTTCAGGTGGAGGCGCGTCATCCATACGTTCAGTCGGAACTTCGGTTTTGCTCGAATCGGTTTGCCATAGCGCGCCCATAGTCGACTGATCCATTCACGCAGATTGATCGGACTTGTCTGAAGCTTAGACGGTGGTTGGCGCCGGTGAAAAAATTGTGAATAGAGAAATTTCGAAATCGTATGAGTGGTTGTGCAAGGGATTGCCCTAAACACCACCCATCCCTGTAGGAGCAAAGCTTGCTCGCGATGGCGGTCTTACAGTCGAAAGGTGCATTGGCTGTCTGAGCGCCATCGCGAGCAAGCTTTGCTCCTACAGAGGTCCGTAACAGCCGAGATAGACACGTCAGCAGGTAAATACGACTTAGGTCGCCTCATGACGATGCACCAAAGCTGTGCAATACTCGGCGGCGTTTTTGCAGCGGCTAAAAGGGCAAAATCCCAGGTAATGCCCCTCCGTAAACCGGGCTTTTGGCGGGAGTTGTCGCTGAATGTTGTGTTTTATAGAGTGAAAACCACTGCAATAAGCTTTTTATACTGCACGCCCCGCTGATCTTGCAGGTTTTGTCCTACAAGACGGGTTTGCCCAAAAGGCAGGCCCGGTTTCAGACAAGCAACGGCTTATCGGTCGACGCTTGGGTACTCGGTGGTCACATCCAATAACAAGACGAGGTTGCACCCCTATGCCCGTTGGCAATCACCTGCCCCACGGCGAGACCGCTCAGGGCGGCCCGCTTAAACGCGAACTCGGCGAACGGCATATTCGCCTGATGGCGCTCGGCGCCTGTATCGGCGTCGGTCTGTTTCTCGGTTCGGCCAAGGCCATCGAAATGGCCGGCCCGGCGATCATGCTGTCCTACATCATCGGTGGTCTGGCGATCCTGGTGATCATGCGTGCCCTCGGCGAGATGGCCGTGCACAACCCGGTCGCCGGCTCCTTCAGCCGTTATGCCCAAGACTATCTCGGCCCGTTGGCGGGTTTCCTCACCGGTTGGAATTACTGGTTTCTGTGGCTGGTGACCTGCGTCGCGGAAATCACGGCGGTGGCGGTGTACATGGGCGTCTGGTTCCCCGACGTACCACGCTGGATCTGGGCGCTGTCGGCGCTGGTCAGCATGGGCACCATCAACCTGATCGCGGTGAAAGCCTTCGGTGAATTCGAGTTCTGGTTCGCCCTGATCAAGATCGTCACCATCATTGCGATGGTGATCGGTGGTATCGGCATCATCGCGTTCGGCTTCGGCAATAACGGCGTGGCGCTGGGGATTTCCAACCTCTGGGAACACGGCGGCTTCATGCCCAACGGCGTGCAAGGCGTGTTGATGTCCCTGCAAATGGTGATGTTCGCCTACCTCGGCGTCGAGATGATCGGCCTGACCGCCGGTGAAGCGAAGAACCCGCAGAAGACCATTCCCAACGCGATCGGCTCGGTGTTCTGGCGGATTCTGTTGTTCTACGTCGGCGCGCTGTTCGTGATCCTGTCCATCTACCCGTGGAACGAAATCGGCACCCAGGGCAGTCCGTTTGTGATGACCTTTGAGCGTCTGGGGATCAAAACGGCGGCGGGCATCATCAACTTCGTGGTCATCACCGCCGCGCTGTCGTCCTGCAACGGCGGGATTTTCAGCACCGGTCGCATGCTCTACAGCCTGGCGCAGAACGGTCAGGCCCCGGCCGGTTTCGCCACGACCTCGAGTAACGGCGTACCCCGTCGTGCCTTGCTGCTGTCGATTTTCGTGCTGTTGCTGGGTGTGCTGCTCAACTACATGGTTCCGGAGAAAGTCTTCGTCTGGGTCACCGCGATTGCCACGTTCGGCGCGATCTGGACCTGGGTGATGATCCTGCTGGCGCAACTCAAGTTCCGCAAAGGCCTGAGCGCCAGTGAACGGGCCGGCCTGAAGTACAAGATGTGGCTGTACCCGGTCAGTTCCTACCTGGCGCTGGCGTTCCTGGTGCTGGTGGTCGGCCTGATGGCGTACTTCCCGGACACCCGCGTCGCGCTGTATGTCGGCCCGGCGTTCCTGGTGCTGCTGACGGTGTTGTTCTACGTGTTCAAGCTGCAACCGACCAACGTGACGCAAGGTGCGGTGCGTTCGGTTTCTTGAAGCTCTGATGCCTGAAACGCAAAAGCCCCGGTCGTGATGATCGGGGCTTTTTTTTGTTTTGAAGATCAAAAGATCGCAGCCTTCGGCAGCTCCTACAGGGGAAGGCGTTTAACCGATGGTTGACCGGTTGAACGTTTCCTTTGTAGGAGCTGCCGCAGGCTGCGATCTTTTGACGTTAAGCAGGCACCACCGAAACCGACCGGTTCAACCGCTTGTTGAAATCCAGCCACGCCCCCAGCAACGCCATCAACCCGGCCCCCACCAGTGCGGTGAAGATCTGCATGGCAAACGCGTCATCCGTCATGGCATTGATCATGTCCGCCAACGGCGCCAGCAACACGCCCAGGCAAAAGATTTCCAGCGAATAACGCCCCATCCGACAGCTTTGTTGCGCCAGCCAATTCCGCGTCCAGCCGTTGTCGGGCAACCACTTGGCGGTGACATAGGCCAGCGCCAGGAAGTGCAGCAGCCGCACCGGCGACAGGTCAGTCTTGCTGATCGGGTACAACAGATGGCTCAGCCACCCCGGCATCACCGCGTCGTGGATTTCCGGCCAGCGCCAGGAAATCGTGATCACCCCGGCGAGCACCGCATACACCGCCGCGCCGACAAACAACGGCTGGCGCATCAGTGGTCGGGCGTCGGGCAAGCGTGGTCGCTGCCCGTGAATCGCCGCCGCGCCACCGAGCACAAACAGCAGTTGCCAGACCACCGGGTTGAAATACCACACGCCATCCTTGATGGCCGCCAGGTTCCAGCCAAACCACGGCGCCAGCAGGTACACCGTCAACGACACCGCCACCACCGCCCAGGCTTTGTGCACCAGCATTGGCAGCACCAGCGGCAAACCGGCCAGCAGCACGATGTACAGCGGCAGCGGGTCCATGAGGTTCGGTTTAAAGCGCAACAGCAACTCATCCGTCAGCGCTTGCTGGGGGTTGGTGATGAAGTGGTGCATGCCCATTTCTTCCACCAGGTCGCGGGTTTCCACATGGCTGTTGGCGAAGAACACGATGCCCATCAGCATCGCCAGCAAGAAGATATGCACCACGTAAAGCACCCAGGCGCGGCGCAGGATCTTCACGCAAGCGATCAGGTAACCATCGCGCTGGAGAATCTTGCCGTAGGCCAGCACTGCCGCATACCCGGCCAGAAACACGAAGATTTCCGCCGCATCGCTGAAGCCGAAGTTGCGCGGGGTGATTTGGCCCAGAGGGTTGTGGGGCACGTGATCCCAGAAAATGAAGATCAGCGCCAGGCCTCGGAAAAAGTCGATTCGGTGATCGCGTCCAGACGTCATGACGGAAAGCTCTTGAACGGGTTTTGATAAGGAGCGTTGTACGGCGCAAAAGGTTGCGTGCCGCACATCGGCGGCGGCAGGGTGCAGGGATCGGCCGGTAATTGCAAAGTCGGGATATTACGGGATGTCTCCGGGGCTGTCCCGGAGCAACCGTCGGTCTAAACGCGGGTTATCAAACGCCTGGGCGCCGAGCGGTACAAGGCGCGCTACAGGCCAGTATCAGGTTTGAAAAAGGTAGAACGTCAGAACGCATCCATCAGCAAGACGATGCAATCTTTGGCCTGAAATTGGTTGATCTGCGGCACCAGGCGCCGGAAATGCTCGGACTGGCAATGCGCATCCAGCGCCGCCTGGTCCGGCCATTGCTCGACGAATATGAAGTGCCCGGGGGCTTTCTGATCGACAAACAGGTCGTAGGCGATGCAGTCCGGCTCCAACCGGGTTTTCTCGACCAGTTCGGCGTACCACGGTCGAACGGTTTCGATGTGTTGCGGTTTGATGAAGTCTTCGGCGATCACTTTCAGCATGGTGTTCTTCCTTGATGTGCGCCAGCCTTCCCATGAGGCTGGCGTTTAGACATTCCTTAAGCGGCCGCCACCTCATTGGGCTCAAAACTGTCCGCCCGCGCCATTTGCCACATCCGCGAATAAAACTCGCCGTTCACTTCCCCGGTGAGCAATTCCCCCGGTTTCAAAAATACATGCAACTGCGAGAACAACTTGATCTCGGTCGCCGACATGCGTCGCACCAAATGCTTGGCGGACAGTTGCGAAGGGTGTTCGAGCCCGGCGGCAGCGAGCATTTCAGCTAGAGCTTTCAACGTATTGCGATGGAAGTTGAACACACGCTGGGCCTTGTCCGGCACCACCAGCGCCCGTTGACGCAGGGCGTCCTGAGTCGCAACGCCCGTCGGGCATTTGTTGGTGTGGCAGCTTTGCGACTGGATGCAACCGATGGCGAACATGAAGCCGCGCGCCGAGTTGGCCCAGTCGGCGCCGATGGCCAGGACGCTGGCGATGTCGAAGGCGCTGACGATTTTGCCGCTGGCGCCAAGTTTGATCTTGTCCCGCAGGTTCAGGCCCACCAGGGTGTTATGCACGAACAACAGGCCTTCGCGCATGGGCACGCCGATGTGGTCGGTGAATTCCACGGGCGCGGCGCCGGTCCCGCCTTCCTTGCCGTCGACGACGATGAAGTCCGGGAGGATGCCGGTTTCCAGCATGGCTTTGGCGATGCCCATGAATTCCCACGGGTGGCCGAGGCAGAACTTGAAGCCCACCGGTTTGCCGCCGGACAGTTCACGCAACTGCTGGATGAAGTGCATCAGTTCAATCGGCGTGGAAAACGCGCTGTGGCGTGACGGTGAGACGCAGTCTTCGCCCATCAGGATGCCGCGTGTCTCGGCGATTTCCTTGGTGACTTTGTGCTTGGGCAAGATCCCGCCGTGGCCGGGTTTGGCACCTTGGGACATCTTGATTTCGATCATCCGCACTTGCGGCGTTTGTGCCTGGGCGGCGAAGCGTTCCGGGTCGAAGCGACCGTCAGCGGTGCGGCAGCCGAAGTAGCCGCTGCCCAGTTCCCAGGTCAGGTCACCGCCGTTTTCCCGGTGATAAGCGCTGATGCTGCCTTCGCCGGTGTCGTGGGCGAAGTTGCCGAGTTTGGCGCCCTGGTTCAACGCACGAATGGCGTTGGCGCTGAGGGAGCCGAAACTCATGGCCGAGATGTTGAACACCGACGCCGAGTACGGCCGGGAGCACTGCGGGCCGCCGACCATGACCCGGAAACTGCTCGGGTCGCTCAGCGGCGCCGGGCGCATGGAGTGGCCGATGAATTCGAAACCCGACTGGTACACGTCGATGAGGGTACCGAACGGTTTGTCGGCGCTTTCGTTCTTGGCCCGGGAATACACCAGCGAACGCTGGGCCCGGGAGAAGGGCAGGGCGTCGCTGTCGGATTCGAGCAGGTACTGGCGGATTTCCGGGCGAATACCTTCGACCAGATAACGAATGTTGCCGAGGATCGGGTAGTTGCGCCGCACGGCATGGGGGCTTTGCAGCAGGTCGAACAGGCCGATCAGGCTCAGGACGCCGGTGATGGCGGTGAACGGCCAGAGCCAGTCGTGTTGCAGGAACGGCAGGCTGGCGAGGGTGAACATCACGCAAGCGGCAAAGAAGGCGTAGCGGCTCAGGAGTGACAGGCTCATACGGTTTCCTTGGGTTCGGACTCGGGTTTTAAAAGATCGCAGCCTTCGGCAGCTCCTACAGGTCCGTGCACGGTTCGGCTTTTGTAGGAGCTGCCGAAGGCTGCGATCTTTTCAGGCAATCAGGCATTCTGGGCCTGCAGGAATATCGAAAACAGCTCGGACTGGGATTTGATCCCCAGTTTGCTGTACATGTGTTTCTTATGGACTTTCACGGTTTCGACGGAGATTTCCAGCTTACGGGCGATTTCTTTACTGGAGCAACCGCTGAGCATCAAACGCCCGACATCCAGCTCCCGAGCGGTCAACTGCGCGCCTTTGAGTTGCTGCACCGAGGCTTCCAGTTGTACTCGCCAATCAACCTGGGGTGGCGCCGGGGCCAGGGCCACGACTTCGTTGATTTCATAGGGCAGGCGCTGGCGCAACAGGCCAAGCACCCACGGCTGGATCAGCGACAGCAACGCAATCTGCTGACCACTGAAACGCTGCTTGCTGCCCAGGGACAGGCACAGCGTACGGTCGCCTTCGAGCTGGCAATTGAACTGGATTTCGTCGGCCACCACATTCAGACGAAAGTAGCGCTGGTAATACTCGGTCAGCTCGAAATGCTCCGGCGCCACCTCCGACAGGCGATACAGCCCGGTGCGCGATTGCTCGCGGCAGGCGATGTAGAACGGGTCGAGCAGGTACAAGCCGCGCAAATAATCCTGAAACAACTGATCGGGGCTGCCGTCCTCGCCGGGGCATTCGGCGAACACCTGCGGGTGCTGGTCGGCGCTGAACAGCAGCACCACCCAACTGTCGAAATCCACGTATTGATCCAGCAGCCGGACCAACTGCGTCCAGAAATTCGGCTTGTCCAGGGCGTCGATCAATTGCCCCACCGAACGGTGCCAGGCGATGTCATCCAGCGAGAGTGTCATGCGTCTACCCCTATCGGGTTACCCCAGCCGCGTAATTCCCTGGCCGGTTGCTTGCTGCGCATACTGGCGCACAGACACCGACCGGGCAATCTTTCTCCCTGCCCGGTCTTAGAACAAGGAATACCCATGAAGGTCGAACTCGCCCAATTGGCGGGCCGTGACAACGACACGGCTTACAACCTCGAACGCGCACTGGCGGCGATTGCTGCCTGCGCCGCCGACACACAGTTGATCATGTTTCCGGAAGGCCACTTGATGGGCTTTGCCTCGGAAGAGACCGTGGCCCAGGTCGCCGAAGCGCTGGACGGCCCGACCGTCAGTGCGGTGATCGACGCGGCCCGTGAACGCAATATCGCCGTGGTCGTCGGCATGGCCGAGAACGATAACGGTTGCTTCTACAACACCACGCTGCTGATCACCCCCGAAGGCATTGCCCTGCGCTACCGCAAGACGCATTTGTGGGCCTCGGACCGTGGCGTCTACGCGCCGGGTGATCGTTACGCGACCTGCCTGTGGAACGGTGTGCGGGTCGGCCTGCTGATTTGCTACGACATCGAATTCCCCGAGACCGCCCGTGCCCTGGCGCAACTGGGCGCGGAAGTGCTGTTGGTCACCAACGGCAACATGGACCCCTACGGCCCGACCCACCGCACCGCAATCATGGCCCGCGCCCAGGAAAACCAGGCGTTCGCGCTGATGGTCAACCGGGTGGAAGAGGGCGATGGCGGGTTGTTGTTTGCCGGCGGCAGTGCCTTGGTCGATCCGTTGGGCACGCTGCTGTTCGAAGCCGGACGTGAGGCGGGGCAGTTCGCGGTGGAGCTGGACCTGAATCAACTGACGGCGGCGCGCCAGGATTATCGCTACCTGGATGATCAGCGGCTGAAGTTGCCGGGGGAGATTGTTGAGCATGCTTCTGGATTGCGGGAGCTGATGATTCCTAAAAGCTGAGGATCAAAAGATCGCAGCCTTCGGCAGCTCCTGCGCCGAACGCGATTTCCCTGTAGGAGCTGCCGAAGGCTGCGATCTTCTCGGCGCTCCACGATTCACCGGAAAACACCGAAAAACAACAACGCAACACCCGACATTTTGCGCCGAACTCGGCTCTGCCATAAATCTAATAAATTCGGAGTAGTCGCTCATGGCTCGTTTGCAACGCACCCTGTCATTGGGTTCGGTGGTGCTGTTTGGCATCGCCTACATGACGCCAATCATTGTGCTTGGCACCTTTGGCATCCTCGCTCAATCCACCGCCGGCATGGTTCCGGCCGCTTACCTGGCGGCGCTGGTGGCGATGTTCTTCACCGCCATGAGCTACGGGCGCATGGCCGCCGCGTTCCCGGTCGCCGGCTCGGCCTACAGCTATGTGCGCAAAGCCATCAGCCCGAAACTCGGCTTTATCGCCGGTTGGGCGGTGTTGCTCGATTACCTGTTCCTGCCAATGGCAATCTGGCTGATTGGCGCGGCGTACCTCAACTCCGCGTTCCCGGCGGTGCCGCAGTGGATCTGGGTGTTGGCATTTATCGGCATCACCAGCGCGATCAACATCGTCGGCCTGAAACTGGCCAACGGCATCAACGCCTTGCTGATGCTGGTGCAAGCGCTGGTGCTGATCGCCTTCGTCGTGCTGTGTATCCATTACATCGGCGGCGATGCGAGCACGCCACTGTGGACGATCAAACCGTTCTTCAACGGTGACATGCAAATGCCGCTGATCATGAGCGGCGCGGCCATCGCCTGTTATTCGTTCCTCGGTTTTGACGCGGTCAGCACCCTGACCGAAGAAACCCGCGACCCACGCCGCACCATTCCACGCGCGATCATGCTGATTACCCTGATCGGCGGTTTGATTTTCGTCGGTGTGTCGTACTTCGTGCAGATCGCTCATCCCGCGTTTCAGTTCGAGAACGTTGACTCGGCGGCCTACGAAATTGCGCGCAACATCGGTGGCGACCTGTTCGTGTCGATCTTCCTGATCGGCCTGATCGTCGGCCAGTTCGCCTCGGGTCTGTCGGCCCAGGCCAGCGGCTCGCGGTTGCTGTTCGCCATGGGCCGCGACGGAGTGTTGCCCAAGTCGTTCTTCGGCACCTTGCATGAGAAATTCGGCACGCCGGTCAATAGCATCCTGCTGTGTGCAGTGGTGGCGTTGCTGGCGCTGAAACTGGACGTGACCACGTCGACGTCGTTCATCAACTTCGGTGCGTTCCTGGCGTTCAGCCTGGTGAACCTGTCGGTGATCTTCCATTACTGGATCGGCGGCGAGAAGAAAGGCCCGCGTGAACTGGTGTTGTTCCTGGTGTTCCCGTTCATTGGCCTGGTTGCTGATTTGTGGCTGATGGTCAGCCTCGATCACCTGGCGATTTACCTGGGCCTGAGCTGGCTGGCGATTGGCGTGGTGTACCTGGCGGTGCTTACGGGCGGGTTCCGTCGCCAGCCACCAGAAATGGATTTCCAGGAAGCCACCTGACCCACCCCCGGGGTAGGAGCTGCCGCAGGCTGCGATCTTTTGATCTTGATCTTGGCGATTCAGAGGCCGCCGAAAATCAAGATCAAAAGATCGCAGCCTGCGGCAGCCCCTACCCCGGGGTTAGCTCGCCAGTTTGGTCTGGCGCACGGGGAGCTCGACCCTGAAGGTCGTCCCCACCCCGACTTCACTGCGCACCGAAATATCCCCGTGATGCTTTTTCACAATCCCGTAGGACAGCGACAACCCGAGCCCGGTCCCTTGGCCTATCGGTTTGGTGGTGAAGAATGGGTCAAATATTTTCTGCAAGGTCTGCGGTTCAATGCCCGAGCCGGTGTCGGCGACTTCGATCCACACGGTTTCGCCTTCCAGCCCGGTGCGCAGGGTGATGGTGCCCCGGTCCGGCCCGATCGCCTGAGAGGCGTTGACGATCAGGTTCATGATCACTTGGTTGATCTGCGACGGCAGGCACTCGATGTCCGGCAGCACGTTGTATTGCTTCACCACGTCGGCCTTGTATTTGAGTTCATTGGCGACGATGTTCAGGGTCGATTCGATGCCCTGTTGCAGGTTGGCCCACTGCCATTCCTGGTTGGAGTCCACCCGGGAGAAATCCTTCAGATCCTTGACGATCTGCCCGACGCGGTTGATGCCGTCCTTGGATTCCTTGATCAGCAACGGAATGTCTTCGCGCAGGAATTCCAGCTCGACCCGTTCGCGCAGCACCCCCAATCGTTCGAGCACTTCGGTTGAAGCAATCGCCTCTTCAGCACTGCGGTAGGCATCGAGCATTTCCTGAAGCTGCTTGAAGTAGCCGTCCAGGCACCCGAGGTTGGAGGAAATAAAGCCAATCGGGTTGTTGATTTCATGGGCCACCCCGGCGGCCAGTTGCCCCAGGGAGGCGAGTTTTTCCGATTGCACCAGTTGCGATTCCAACTGTTTGCGTTCGTCGATTTCCCGTTGCAATTCGACGCTGGCCTCTTTGAACTGCCGCGTCCGGCGTTCGACCATTTGCCCCAAATGATCGACCTGCACGCTCGCCCGTTCGGTCATGTCCCACTTGGTCAGCAGGGTATTGGCCATTTGCTGGACTTCGATATTGTCGAACGGCTTTTTCAGGATCAGCAGCCGGTCATGGGCCTGCAAACGGTCCAGCAGTTCATCCCACGAATAGTCGGAGTACGCGGTACACACCACCACTTGCAGGCGCGGGTCTTGTTGCCACAGGTGTTCGATGGTTTGTGCACCGTCCCAGCCGTCCGGCATGCGCATGTCGACAAAAGCCATGGCGTAGGGGCGGTTTTCTTTCAGCGCAAAGTTGAGTTTGCCCAGACCTTCCTGGCCGCCGAAGGCCGAATCCAGTTCGAACAGTGCGCTGGCGGACTTCGGTTCGGCGCCGAACAGCGCCGTTTCCATCTCATCCAGCTCCACGTGTTGCACCGGGGTGGGGGTGAGGATCTTGCGAAAATCCACATGGATGGACGGTGTGTCATCGATCAACAAAATGCGTCGATTCGAGGGTTTGCTCATGCGTCACCTGTCACGGTTTTCAAGGGGATTTGCAAGATGAACTGCGCGCCCTTGCCCGGTCCGTCGCTGTGGGCGGTGAGGTGGCCGTTCATTTCGATGGCGGCCAGGGCGCAGCTGTGCAGGCCAAAGCCGTGGCCTTCCTTGCGGGTGGTGAAACCGTGGGCAAAGATGCGCGTCATGTTTTCCTCGGGGATGCCTTCGCCGTCGTCCTTGACGCTGACTTGCAGCAGCGTGTCGTCGACGATTTTCACCCCAAGGGTCATCTGTCGCGGGCGGTCGCTGAGGTCGGACATCGCGTACTTGGCGTTGCTGATCAGGTTGATCAGGATCAGCAGCAAACGGTGCTTGTCGCCCATGACCCGAGGCACGTCGCTGTACTCCTTGACCACCGTGACATGGTGGCGGGTCAGGGCACCGGAGTTCATGCGCAGGGCGTCCTCCAGCAATTCGCTGATGTGCACCGGTTCCATCAGGCTGTTCGCGCCGGCATAGGACTGCTGCGTGGCGACGATGTCCTTGATGTGGTCCACGCTTTTGGTCAGTTGCGCCAGTTCGTCGGTCATGCCCTGCTGTTCGAGGGCGATGGCGTCCACCAGTTGATTGAGGTAACCGGGCAGCAATTTGCCTTTTTCATCCTCGGTCAAGAAGCTGCCCAGGTCCGTCGGATGCTCATTGATCAGTTGCATCGCCTTGCCCAAACCCAGGGCCTTGCTGCTGCGCAGTTTGCGGGTGACCAGGTCGGCGGAAATGTTCACGCTGTTGAGCACGTTACCGACGTTGTGCAGCACGTTGGTGGCGATCTCGGCCATACCGGCCTGGCGCGCCGTGTCGAGCAGTTCGCTCTGGGTGTCCTTGAGTTCCTGGGTGCGTTGTTCGACGCGCAGCTCCAGCTCGTCATTGGCGGTTTGCAGGGCTTTGTTGACGCGGCTGATCTCGGTAAAGCTGCGCATCAAGCGAATCGCCAGGTACACCAGCACCAACACCAGCAAGGTCGAAAATACCAGCATGTACAAGTGGTAGCGCTGATAGACCGCATCGGCCTGTTGCTGATCGGTGTTCAGCAGGCGGGTAATGTCGTCCAGGCGTTCGGCCACGGGAATGGCTTCGATGTTATCCAGCAGGCGATTGACGATCGGTTGCTCGCGCAGAATCAGGGCGATGTGGTTGCTCAAGATGTCGATGGGGCCATGGAACGGCTCCGGCAGCCGCAGTTTGTTCACCCCCAGTTTGTTCAAGCCCAGCAAGATGTCGGCGGCTTTGTCATCGGAGGTGACCTGGGCGAATTCCAGGGCGCTGAGCAGCAAGTCGTAAGTGTCGGTGGCGATGTTTTGCAGTTGCAGCTTGTCGCCATCCACCAGTTGGGTCAGGGGTTGCTGGATGTCGTCCTCGGCGGTTGGCAGGAACGCCAGGGAATTGCGCAGTACCGCGTTGTGCGACTTGAATTGTTCCACCAGCCGGGTCTTTTCCTGGATGGCCGCCAGGTACGCATCATGGCTGTCTTTCCAGAGCGGCGAATCGTTGCGCCCGTGATCCGATTCCATGCTGTCGAAGCGTTCCCACAACCGGGTCATTTCGGTCAGCGGCGTGACCAGCGGATCGTAGTTGTGATTGATGGTGATCCGCGCCTTGAGAATCTCGGTTTCCCATTGCGCGTTGAGTTGTTTCATCCGGCCGATCAAATCCCGGGATTCGGTGTAGGTCGAGGTCTGGTCGGAGCTGGATTTCAAATACAGAAACAACAGGATCGAGGCCAGCGCCAGGGCGACAAGGCTCAGCAAGGCGAGGCTGCGACGTCGGGACATTTTCATAGTGGCTTGCCCTCCCATTCACCGGTCAGGGTCTTGAGAAACTGGATGATCAGGGTCTTGTCGTCGGCCGAAGGCACACGGCCGAGCTGGAACTTGAACATCACATCCACCGCCTCTTCGAGGGTGTTCGCCGAGGCGTCGTGGAAATACGGTGCGGTCACGGCCACGTTGCGCAGGCTCGGGACCTTGAACACGTTGCGGTCCTCTTCATCCTTGGTCACCAGGTAACGGCCCAGGTCGGATTCGGTCGGGTTGCCCCGGGCCTGGAAGTAATCACCCATGACCCCAAACTTCTGGAACATGTTGCCGCCGATGTTCACCCCTTGATGGCAGGAAATGCAGCCGTAGTCCTTGAAGCGCTGATAACCGTATTTTTCGTCGAGGGTCAGAATGTCGGTGTTGCCTTGCAGGTATTGATCGAAGCGCGAATTGGCGCTGAGCAGCGTGCGCTCGTAGCTGGCCAGGGCGTTTTGCACATTGCCCATGGTCACGCCGTCCGGGTAGGCATTGGTGAATGCGGCTTTATAGGTCGGGTCGCTGGCCAGGGTCTGGACCACGTGTTCCCAGTTGCTGCCCATTTCGGCGGGGCTCTGCACCACTTCGTGGATCTGGGCTTCCAGGGTATCGGCCCGGCCATCCCAGAACTGGCGGAAATTGAGGCTGGCGTTGAACACGCTAGGGGTATTGATCGGCACGGGCTGGCCGTTGGACCCGATGGAAAACGCCTTGTTGTCGGCGCCGCCGGTTTCCATTCGATGGCAACTGGCGCAGGACAGGTTGCCGTTGACCGACAAGCGCGGTTCATTGAACAACTGACGGCCGAGTTCGACCCGCAGCGGATTTTGCCTGGGCGCGGCAGGTAGCGGTTTGAGCGGTTCGTCCAGCGGTGCGCCGCTGGCGTTCAGGCTCATGGCCAACAAAAAAACCGGAAGCAGGAAGGCACAGTTCGGCGACATCAAATGTTTCCTTGGCGAGTGGCCTGAGTGTCGTTGTGCGTCGTTCATGTCTCGGCGGAGGGCAGCGGTTTCACCGACATCAGAAAATGCGCAAAAGCATCCGGCGCCACGGCTTTGCTGAAGTAGTAACCCTGGCCTTCCTCGCAATGATGAGCCTTGAGGAAGTCCAGCTGTTCGAGGGTTTCCACCCCTTCGGCGATGACGGTCAGCTTGAGGCTCTTGCCCAGGCTGATGATCGCGTTGACCAGGGCTGCATCACTGCTGTCACGGCTCAAGCCACGGATGAACGACTGGTCGATTTTCAGCACGTCGATGGGAAACCGCCGCAGGTAGCTCAGGCTCGAATAACCCGTGCCGAAGTCATCGATGGCCAGCCGCACGCCCAAGGCCTTGATCCGGTTCAGCGCGGTCACGGTGGCATCGACGTTCTGCATCAACACACCTTCGGTGATTTCCAGTTCCAGCAACGTCGGCTCCATGCCGGTCTGCTTGAGGATCTGCTCGATACTCTCGACAAAGTCTCGCTGCCGAAAATCGATGGCCGAGACGTTGACCGATATGCAGACCTTCGGCAGCCCGGCGGTCTGCCACAGGCACGCCTGACGACAGGCCTGGGCCATGACCCATTTGGTCAGCGGCACGATCAAGCCGCTGTCTTCGGCCACGGCAATGAAATCCGAGGGGTAGACCCAGCCTTGCCCCGGTTTTTTCCAGCGGATCAACGCTTCGGCGCCGACCACCTGGCCCGTGCTCAGGTCCATTTTCGGCTGGTAGTGCAGAACAAATTCGTTGCGCTCCAGGGCCAGGCGAATGCCCGATTCGATGCTCTGCTGTTCCCGGGCCCGCTGGTTCATTTCGTCGATGAAAAAGCTGAAATCGTTCGGGCCGTTTTCCTTGACGTTGCGCATCGCGGTTTCGGCTTTCTTGATCAGCACGATGGCGTCCAGGCCGTCTTCGGGGTAAATGCTGATGCCCAGGCTGGCGGTCACGCTCAGGTCGTGGCCGGCGATGTGCTGCGGCGCGCGGATCGCATTCAAGAGTTTTTCGGCGATGCCCTTGGTCTGCTGCGGGTGGCGAATGTCGGCGAGGATCACCACGAATTCATCGGAGCCATAGCGAAACACCGAATCGGATTCACGCACCGTGGCCACCAGGTTCTGCCCGACCCGTTTGAGCATCTCGTCGCCGGCCGGATGGCCCAGGGCATTGTTGATGCGCTTGAAACGGTCCAGGCCCAGAAACATCACCGCCAGTTGTTTGTCATGCCGTCGGGACAGGGCCAGGGACTGATTCAGCCGATCACCGAGCAAGGTGCTGTTGGGCAATTCGGTGAGCACGTCGTACTGCAACAGGTGCGAAACCTTGAGCAGTTCATGCACCCGGGCCTCGATGGTCTGTTCCAGGCTCAGCACTTTCATCGCCGCGTCCTGGGCCATCTGCCATTTCCAGGTCAGGGCGCTGGCCATCTGGCGGATTTCCAGGCTGTCGAAAGGTTTTTTCAACACCAATAGCTGATCGCCGAATTCGAGCCGTTCGGCCATCGCTTCCCAGCTGTAATCGGAGAACGCGGTGCACAGGGCGATTTGCAGGTTGGGATCGGCCTTCCACAGCTCTTCGATAGTCTCCAGTCCGTCCCAGCCCGGTGGCATGCGCATGTCGGTAAACGCCAGGGCATAAGGGCGTCCTTCGGCCCGGGCGCGTTTCACCAGTTCCAGGGCTTCCTGGCCCTGGTAGGCGGAATCGAGCTGGAAGGTCAGCCGGTCCGGTTGCACGGTGCCGAACAGCACTTCTTCGGCGCTGGCCAGGGCCTGCTCATCGTCAGGGTCGAGGATTTTGCGAAAGTCCTGATGAATCGACGGTGTGTCATCGATGATCAGGATGCGCCGGTTAGTCCGCACGAAAGGTGCTTTCATCCGTTTTCCTCCGTGGAATGCCGCGGATCGTCCAGCGGTGGGCCGGGTTCGCCACCCGTGGGCACGATGCTCCCGGCTTTCAGCAGTTCGGCGGCCTGTTGGCTGCTGACCGCTTTGCTGAAGAAGTAGCCCTGGGCGTTCATCGGGGAACCGGTGGCCATTAGCGAACTGCGTTGCTCCTGGGTTTCGACACCTTCGGCAATGATTCCGATCCCTACATCACGGGCGAAATTGATGATGGCCCGCAAAGTGGTAGCGCTGGCCGGGTCCTGGGCGGCGCTATCGATGAAGGCTTGGGCGAGTTTCAGGTGATTGACCTGGTAGGTCTTGAGGTAGTCGAACGAGGAATATTCGGTGCCGAAGTCGTCGATGGCGATCTTCACCCCCAACTCACGCAGGCGTGGCAGCACATCGTTGTGGGTCCATTTGGTCTGGGCCAGGGTCGCTTCGGTGACGTCGAAGCGCAGGTCCCAGGGGCACAGTTCCCAGCGCGCGGTGGTGCGCAACACGTCATAGATCAGCTCCGGCCCGCTCTTGAGCTGGGCCAGGGACAGCTTGATCGCAATCACCGGCGGCGCCATGCCTTCGTCGCGCCACTGGCGCATCTGCTGGCAGGCGCGGTCCAGTACCCAGTGACCGAGGGCGACGATGGTCCCGGTTTTCTCGGCGGCCGGCAGGAACGCCGGGCCTTCCAGCACCCCGCGCGTGGGGTGGTTCCAGGTGACCTGGGCTTCCATGCCGAGGATCTTGCCGGTGCTCAGGTCCACTTCCGGCCAGTAATTCAATTCGAGTTCTTCGTGTTCGATGGCCGATTTGAGGTCGCTGGCGATGGTCATGCGCTCGACCACTTCCTGATTGATCTCCTCGGAATGGAAGTGGTACTGGTTGCGACCCTGTTCCTTGGAGCGATACAGCGCCATGTCGGCCTGGGTCAGCAAGCTGTCGGCACTGAGGATGTCCGGGGTGCAACTGCTGATGCCGATGCTGACCGAGGCCCGCACATCGTTGCCGCCCAGGGAGTAGGGCAGCACCAGCGCATCGCGGACCTTGACCGCCAGCGCTGCGGATTGAGTCGGGTCGCCGACATCGAGTTGCAGGATCGCGAACTCGTCACCGCCCAGGCGTGCGACCACGTCGTTTTCGCGCACACAGGCCTTGATGCGCCGGGCGACTTCTTGCAACAACAGGTCGCCCAGCGGATGGCCGAGGGTGTCGTTGATGCGCTTGAAGTGATCCAGGTCCAGGTAAAAAATCGCAAACGCTGCCGCCCCGCGCCGCGCCGCCGCGAAAGCCTGATGCAGCCTTTCGATCAGGGTGGCGCGGTTGGCCAGCCCGGTCAGCCCGTCGGTGCGGGCCAGCAGGGCGATTTTCTCTTCGGCCAGTTTGCGCTCGGTGATGTCGAGGATGATGCCTTCGACCTCCAGCAAGCGACCTTCGGCGTCGCGCACCGGGATGTAGCGGTTTTCGACCCAGCGCCAGGCCCCGTCGCCGGTGCGCATGCGGAACTCGATGGAGGCGCCCTGGGCATGGCGATCCAGCACCCGCGCCATGGCGCTGTCGACTTTGGGCAAGTCTTCGGGGTGAATCAGCTCCTTGGCCCAATTGGCCGACGCCACCAGTCTGGCCGCGATGTGCCCGTACTTGGTGATGTTGTGGGAGATGTACATCAGCGGGAACGACGGCTCGCCGCGCAACCGATACAAAATGGTCGGGCTGTTCTGCACGATGATGTTGGCGTCGGACAACTCTCGGGTGCGTTCTTCGACCGCTTGCTCAAGCAGCGACATTTTCAGCGCCGCGTCTTCGGTCATTTGCCATTTGGCGGTGAGCGCACTGGCCATCTGGCGGATTTCGATGGCATCGAAGGGCTTTTTCAGGATCAGCAGCCGATCACCCAGTTCGAGGCGTTCGTCGATGTCTTCCCAGGAGTAGTCGGAATAGGCCGTGCACAGCGCCACTTGCAGTTTGGGGTCGGCCTGCCACAGCCGTTCGATGGTTTCCAGGCCATCCCAGCCTGGCGGCATGCGCATGTCAATGAAGGCCATGGCGTAGGGCAGGTCGTTGGCGAGCGCCGATTCGACCTTGTTCAAGGCTTCGAGGCCCTGAAATGCCGAATCGAGGTTAAAGCTTTGCAGCGTGATGGCCGCCGTTGATCCGAAAAGCGCCCGTTCGGTGCTGTCCAGATCGTCGTCCTCGATGGTTTGAGGGCTGAGGATCTTCGCGAAATCCTGATGGATCGAGGCGGTATCGTCGACGATGAGAATGCGCCGGTTGGTCCGGTCAAGCAGCGTATTCATTGGCATACGCCTGGACCGACAGCAATTCGAAACGGTCTGTTCATAGGGGCATCCTTTCCCTGATCACCTGGCCGAACGGGTACAGATTTGTGGATCCGAGTTCGCTGAGCATAGCCCCCTTGTCTGGAGTTCGCTTGGGTGCGTGGAATCAATCAGTTGCCGGCAGTGTCTGAAAATCATCTAGCCTGTAGGGCAGGCTCCGGCAAGAGAGGAGGTTTGCCGTTGGTCTGACAATACGAAAGGCCCGTTCCACTCGAGGTGACGTCATGGAAGAGCAAATCCCTACGAATTTGACCGATAAGCCCAAGGTATTACTGGTCGACGACGAGGAATCGATCCTCAACAGTCTTCGGCGACTATTACGCGGCCAGCCCTATGACATTCTGTTGGCCAGCAGCGGCGCCCAGGCCCTGGAAATCATGGCGCAGCACCGCATCGACCTGGTCATGACCGACGCGCGCATGCCCAACATGGATGGCGCCACGTTGCTGGCCAACATCCATCAGCTCTACCCGACGACCACGCGTATTCTGCTCACCGGTTACGCCGATTTGCCGACGATCATCAAGGCGATCAATGAAGGGCAGATTCACCGTTACATCAGCAAACCCTGGAACGACGAGGAATTGCTCCTGACCCTGCGCCAGGCCCTGGATCACCAGCATTCCGAGCGCGAACGCCGGCGCCTGGTGCAACTGACCCGGCAGCAGAACGAGCAACTGAAAACCCTCAATACCACCCTGGAAAAACACGTCGCGGCCCGTACTTCCGAGCTGCAACAGACCGCCGACATGCTCGACCTGGCGTACGAAGAGCTCAAGCACAGCTATGTCACCGGCACCGAGGTGTTTTCGTTGCTGGCCAACCTGCGCCTGCCGCCGGCCAAGCAGACCAATCGGCAGATCATCGAACTGGTGCGGGTGTACTGCAAACTCCATGGCCTGGACGAGGGCACCAGCCGCGACCTGACCATGGCCGCCGCGCTGTACAACATCGGCAAGCTGAGCTGGACCGACAGCATGATGAGCACGCCGTCGGACCTGCTCCATCACATCGATCGTGACCGTTATCGCGAGTATCCGAAGCAGAGCGAGTCGCTGCTGATGACCCTCGACCCGATGAAGGACGCGGCCCGTTTGATCCTGCACCATCAGGAGCGTTGGGACGGCAGCGGTTTCCCTGACCGGCTCAAGGGCGAGGCGATTCCGTTCGGTTCGCGGTTGCTGAAACTGGCGGTGGACTTCATCGAATTGCAGCGCGGGCTGATCCTTGAACGGCAGATGAACAGCGATGAAGCGCTGGTGTATATCCGGCAGTACGCCGGGCGGCTCTACGATCCGGAACTGGTGGAGGATTTCATTCAGGTCTGCGCTGCGTACCTGAGCGATGTGACGCTGGCTGATCCGTCGGTCAAGGTGCTGACCACCCGCGACTTGGTGGCGGGCATGATCCTGGCGCGCAACCTTAACGCCGACAACGGCATGTTGCTGCTCAATGCCGGCAAGGTGTTGAACGGGCCGCTGGTGGACAAACTGATCGCCTTCGAAACCATGGAAGGGGCCAAGTACAGCGTCTTCGTGAAAATCCCCGAAGAAGTCGAAGCGCTGCTGGAGCGCGCCACTTCCTAAACCCCGCAACGCAAACCTGTAGGAGCAAGGCTTGCCCGCGATGGCGATTTCAAGAACGCCATCGCGAGCAAGCCTCGCTCCTACAGGTTATTCTTGCGCCTTTTAACCAAGGCCAATCCTGCCCATGAACCGCATCATCCACATCGCCGCCGCCCTGCTGATCGGCCCCGACGGCCGCACCCTGCTGGTCCGCAAACGCGGCACCGAGGCGTTCATGCAACCGGGTGGCAAGATCGAGGCCCACGAGCAACCGGTCCACGCCCTGGCCCGGGAACTCGAAGAGGAACTGGACCTGGTCATCGATCCGGCACACGCCAGTTATCTAGGCTCATTCTCGGCACCCGCCGCCAACGAGCCGGGTTTTGTCGTGCAGGCCGAACTCTTTCTGCTGACCATCGACGCAAACGTCACCCCTGCCGCCGAGATCGAGGAAGTGCGCTGGATCGACCCGGCCACCGACGGTGATCTCACGCTGGCGCCATTGACACGGGACGTGATCCTGCCGTTTTATCGAGCCTCGCTGACCTCGATCGCCTGATCAAAACAAGACTAAGGACTGTCCCCATGATCCCGCTTCAAGACTTGCTGATTTTCGCCGCCGCTGCGTTGCTGATGGTGCTGACGCCGGGGCCGAACATGATCTACCTGATCTCCCGGTCGATCTGCCAGGGACGCAAGGCGGGCGTGACCTCATTGCTGGGCGTGGTGGCAGGGTTTTTCGTGCATTTGTTCGCCGCTGCGGCGGGTTTGACTGCGGTATTCCTGGCGGTGCCGATGGCCTATGAAGTGTTGAAGTGGGCGGGCGCCCTGTACCTGGTCTGGCTGGCCTGGCAAGCGGTCAAACCCGGGGCGCGTTCGCCGTTCGAGGCCCAGCAGTTGCCGCCGGACTCGTCGCGCAAACTGATCACCATGGGCTTTCTCACCAGTGCGTTGAACCCGAAGATTGCGGTGTTCTACCTCTCGGTCTTTCCGCAGTTCATCAGCCCGGAACACGGCTCGGTGTTTAACCAGAGCATCATCCTCGGCCTGACTCAAATCAGTGTGAGCTTCTGTGTGAACCTGCTGATTGCAGTGTTCGCCGCCGGGATCGCCTCGTGGTTCGTCAAAAACCCGAGCTGGCTGGCGGTGCAGCGTTACGTCATGGGTTTTGTATTGGCGGCACTGGCGGTGCGGCTGATGCTTGAACAACGCAAGGCCGCCTGAACATGTGGATTGAACGCCTGGATGCCAGCCACGCCCTGGACTATCGGGAGCTAATGCTCGAAGCCTACGATCGGCATCCGCAAGCGTTCACCTCCAGCGTGCGCGAGCGCGCCGCGATGCCGCTGAGTTGGTGGGAATCGCGCTTGACCAGCAAGCTGGACGTGGTGTTCGGTGCGTTCGAGGATGGCCGGTTGTCGGGCATTGTCGGCCTGGCCTTCGAACCCCGGGAAAAGGCCCGGCACAAAGCGACGTTGTTTGGCATGTACGTGTCTGGCACGGTTCGCCAGCGCGGGCTCGGGTTTGAACTGGTGCAAGCGGCGTTGGCTGAAGCCCGGAATCATCAGGGCCTGCGCTTGATTCAACTGACCGTCACCGCCGGCAACGAAGCGGCGTTCAAGTTGTACCAGCGCTGCGGCTTCATCCAGTACGGCCTGGAGCCTTTAGCCGTGCGGGTCGGCGAGGACTACTTCGACAAGATCCATATGTGGCGCGAACTCTAGGCGTCACCGAGATCCCTCTGTAGGAGCAAGGCTTGCCCGCGATGAACGATCACGCGGTCTGCCTGACCGACCACGTCGACCTTATCGCGAGCAAGCTTTGCTCCTACAGGGGACCGTGGTGTTTAGCGAACCGCGCTGACGCCGTCCAGGGTCGAGAACGACGTGTCCTTGGCCGTCAGCAGGAAATCGCGCATGTAGGGTGCGTCCAGCATGTCAGCGCGAATCCCGGCGTACAGCGTCGCAAACAAACCTTTCTCCCCCAGCCGCTTGGCCTTCACGTAGCCCCGTGAGCTGTATTCATGCAGTGCCCAATGGGGCATGCCGCACACGCCGCGACCGCTGGCCACCAGTTGCATCATCATCACCGTCAGTTCCGAGGTGCGGACCTGGGCAGGTTCGACGTCGGCCGGCTCCAGAAAACGCGTGAAGATGTCCAGACGATCCCGCTCGACCGGGTAAGTGATCAAGGTTTCGCTGAGCAAATCCTCGGGCACGATGTAGGACTTGTTCGCCAACCGGTGCTGATTGGCCACTGCCAGCATCGCTTCATAAGTGAACAACGGCACATAAGTGATCCCCGCCAGTTCCAGCGGATCAGAGGTCACCACCAGGTCCAGATCGCCACGGGCCAGGGCCGGCAGCGGCGCGAAGGAGAAGCCCGAGGCCAGGTCGAGTTCGACTTCCGGCCAGGCGTCGCGGAACTGGTCGATGGTCGGCATCAGCCACTGGAAGCAACTGTGGCACTCGATCGCCATGTGCAAACGCCCGGCAGTACCGCCCGCCAGCCGCGCGATGTCGCGTTCGGCGCCACGCAGCAGCGGCAGGGTCGCGTCGGCCAGTTGCAGCAGGCGCAAACCGGCGCTGGTGAAACGCACCGGTTTGGTCTTGCGCACGAACAGCGGCATGCCCATGCGCTCCTCCAGTTCCTTGAACTGGTGGGACAGGGCGGACTGGGTCAGGTGCAGGCGGTCGGCCGCATCCACCAGGCTATCGGCTTCGCGCAAGGCGTGCAGGGTCTTCAGGTGACGGATTTCAAGCACCGGGGGCTCCATGAGGAAAACTTGTGATGAACACGAAAAGGTTGAGTTTGTCTCATGTTGGGTTGGCTGTCGACAATAGGGACATGTTTTCACAACCTCTTTCACAGGAAGAAACTCACCATGGCACTGGCCCACACACTTGGTTTCCCACGCATCGGCGCTGACCGCGAACTGAAAAAAGCCCTCGAATCCTACTGGAAGGGCGATCTCGATCAGGACGCGTTGAAAGCCGTCGGCCGCCAACTGCGCGCCACCCATTGGCAATTGCAGAAAGACGCCGGCATCGACCTGCTGCCGGTGGGCGACTTCGCCTGGTACGACCAGGTGCTGAGCCACTCCCTGGCCTTCGGCGTGGTGCCCGAACGTTTCGACGGCACGTTGAATACCAGCGGCCAGCCGACCCTCGACACCCTGTTCGCCATGGCCCGTGGCGCGACCGCCAGTTGCTGCGGTGGCGAACACGGCAAAGCGCAATATGCCCAAGAGCTGACCAAGTGGTTCGACACCAACTACCACTACCTGGTCCCGGAATTCAGCGCCGACCAACAATTCAAACTGAGCTGGGAACAGCTGTTTGATGAAGTCGAGGAAGCCAAGGCCCTGGGCCACACCGTCAAACCGGTGATCATCGGCCCGCTGACGTATCTGTGGCTGGGCAAAGCCAAAGGCAACGACTTCGACAAGCTCGAGCTGCTCGAACGTCTGCTGCCGGTCTACAACGAAATCCTCGGTCGCCTCGCCGAACAAGGCGTGGAATGGGTGCAGATCGACGAACCGATCCTGACCCTCGACCTGCCGCAAGCCTGGAAAAGTGCGTTCGAACGCGCTTACCACATCCTTCAATATTCGCCGCTGAAAAAACTCGTGGCGACATACTTCAGTGGCTTGCAGGACAACCTCGGCCTGGCCGTCGGTTTGCCCGTACAAGGCTTGCACATTGATGCGGTGCGCGCGCCCGACCAACTGCTGCACGTGCTCGATCGTCTGCCGACCTACAAGATTCTCTCGGTGGGCCTGGTCAACGGTCGTAACGTCTGGCGCTGCGAACTGGAGCCGGTGCTCGCACAACTGCAATTCGCCCAGGAGCGCTTTGGCGACAACCTGTGGGTCAGCAGTTCCTGCTCGTTGCTGCACAGCCCGGTGGACCTGGAGCGCGAAGACAAACTCGACCCGGAATTGAAATCCTGGCTGGCCTTCGCCGTGCAGAAGTGCGGTGAAATCGCCGTGCTGCGCGATGCCCTCAACGATCCGCAATCGCCCAAGGTGCAAGCCGCGCTGGCCGAAAGCCGCGCGATTCAGGCCAGTCGCGCCCAGTCGCCACGTATTCACAAAGCTGAAGTGCAAGCGCGGATCAACGCCATCGGCGCCAAGGACAGCCAACGCCATTCACCGTTCGCCAAACGCATCGAGCAACAACGTGCGCGTCTGAAACTGCCCGCGTTCCCGACCACCACCATCGGCTCGTTCCCGCAGACCGGTTCGATTCGTCTGGCCCGTCAGGCGTTCAAGCAAGGCAAGCTGTCGGCCAACGATTACACCGACGCCATGCACAGCGAAATCCGCCACGCGGTGCAAGTCCAGGAACGCCTGGGCCTGGACGTGCTGGTGCACGGTGAAGCCGAGCGCAACGACATGGTCGAGTATTTCGCCGAGCAACTGGACGGCTATCTGTTCACCCGCTTCGGCTGGGTGCAGAGCTACGGTTCCCGTTGCGTGAAACCGGCGATCATCTACGGCGACCTGAGCCGCCCGAACGCCATGACGGTGGACTGGATCACCTACGCACAAAGCCTGACCGACAAGGTCATGAAAGGCATGCTCACCGGTCCCGTGACCATGCTGATGTGGTCGTTCCCCCGCGAAGACGTGTCGCGCAAAATCCAGGCGCAGCAACTGGCCCTGGCCCTGCGCGACGAAGTGGTGGACCTGGAAAACGCCGGCATCAAAATCGTCCAGATCGACGAAGCCGCGTTCCGCGAAGGCTTGCCGCTGCGCCGGGCGCAATGGCAGGAGTACCTCGACTGGGCGGTGGAAGCGTTCCGCCTCACGGCGTCCGGTGTGCGGGATGAAACCCAGATCCACACCCACATGTGCTACAGCGAATTCAACGACGTGATCGAGGCCATCGCGGCGATGGATGCCGACGTGATTACCATCGAAACCTCGCGTTCGGACATGGAATTGCTCGAAGCCTTCGAAGCGTTCGACTACCCAAATGACATCGGCCCGGGCGTGTATGACATCCACTCGCCACGGGTGCCGGACACCGCCGAAATGGTCAAGTTGATGAGCAAAGCGGTGCAGCGCATTCCCGCCGAGCGCTTGTGGGTCAACCCCGACTGCGGCCTGAAAACCCGCGCCTGGCCGGAGACTGAAGCGGCATTGGTGAACATGGTGGCGGCGGCGCGGCAGTTGCGCAGTCAGTTGGCTTGATTTGAACCGTTAGATCGTCACTCAATAAGCGCTCTGTTGTAAAAAAGCAGAGCGCTTTTTCAATTGGCATTATCAACTTGGATAATGCGGGTTGTCGTTTTTATTTAAATGACTAAGTTGTTATTTCGAATGCTTCTAAGCGTTTTGTTTGAACCTGTCAACTCTGACAGTAGCCGGCGGTACTGCTTTGAAGTTCAATGAGCTTGTCATTTACATTAATGAGAGGGTGAAATCATGGGGCAGTTGAAGGATATCAGGCGTGAGGCAACGGACGAGTTTGAGTTGATTGGGATTGAAGATTTGAAAGACTTCAAGTTAGGCGAGTTTAAAGAGCTCGATGGCTTGTATTTCAAGCTTACAGTCGATGCCTATGGGAACGGTGTCAAAACCGAAGTCGTTGAAGTCGCCGGCACCAGGGCTATTGTCATGCAGCGCCGGGGCGCGGTGGCGTTCGCGGAGTCACGAGGGCCGGAATTTCCAACTACCATCGAAATACTTTTCAAGTCGAATGAAATTCAACGGTTAGAACTTTTTGCTCAAGGCCAGGATTCGTGGAATGGCCTCGTTTTTTATGACGGCAATGGTAATAATTTGGGCGGCGGGGAGCGTCTGCCGGGTAATTGGCATAGGTGTGAACTACCAAATAATAAACAGCACATTAAAAAGGTTGAACTTAATTACTTGCCGGGCTATGGGGCGTTGAGTGTGCTTTCTTCGTTTTACATGTGGAGCAGGAAGTAATTGAAGGCTATGGGTAACCCTGGTTATTCCTCACGATGAAACGGTTGCTCAGGTATGAAATTCAGTACAAATGAAAACACGCGGAAGGGAGAGGTTCGCGTGTTTTCTTATGGGCGAAAGCTCAAAGCGGTGCCAGGTATTTATACGCAACCCAAGGCCTTCTCAGGCGAGTCGTACCAGATGCCTTTCAGGTGGTGGCGTGATCGAATTGACGATCAGCCCTAGGGCTCAGGCACGACCACTCGGCAATCTTCATCAAACTGTCACGCAAATGTGGCAGCGCGCTTGAACAAACTTCATCAGACTCGCGCTCTACTGGGGTTCTGCGTTTCGGTGTTTTTCATGCGTGTATTTCTATTCCTGGCAGCGCTGCTGTTTAGCCTGCCGTCCTTTGCGGCTTCGCGTTGCGATGTCAACGTTCCGACCGAGCATGCCGACCTGGCGCAGGTGAGCCTGGCGTACCAGAGCATTGGCCGTGCCTCCGATCCGGCGTTGCTGCTGGTGATGGGGCTGGGCGGGCAACTGATCCACTGGCCCGACGAGGTGGTGGTTGCGCTGTGTCAGCAGGGCTTTCGGGTGATTCGTTACGACAATCGCGATGTCGGCCTGTCCACATGGCGCCAGGCCCCGGCCAACGCCAATCTGACGTTCGAAGTGCTGCGCTACAAACTCGGGTTGCCGGTGGCGGCGCCGTACACGTTGACGGACATGTCCGAGGACGCGCTCGGGTTGATGGATGCCCTGCACATCGAGCAATTCCACGTACTGGGCGCGAGCATGGGCGGGATGATCGCCCAGCACCTGGCGGCCATGGCGCCGCAACGGGTCGAGAGCCTGACGCTGATCATGACCAGCTCCGGGGCCGAAGGCTTGCCGGCGCCGAGTGCGGCGCTGGTGCAGTTGCTGTCGCGACGGGGTGCGCCAAACCGTGAGGTGGCGCTGGAGCAGCAAGCCGATTTGCTCGCGGCCCTGAGCAGCCCTTCGGTGAGCGATGACCGGCAGGTGTTGCTGCAACAAGCGGCGGCGTCGTACGACCGGGCTTTCAACCCCGAAGGCGTGAAGCGTCAGATCATGGCGATTCTCGCCGAGCCGAGCCGGGTCGCGTTGCTCAACCAGTTACGGGTGCCGACCCTGGTGGTGCATGGCACCGCCGATCCGCTGCTGCCGGTGATGCACGGCGTGCACCTGGCGGCGCACATTCGCGGCAGTCAGTTGAAGTTGATCCCGGGCATGGCCCATCGTTTCCAGGAAGCGTTCAAGGCGCCGTTGCTGGCGGCGGTGTTGCCGTACTTGCAAACCCACCGCGAAGACACCTCCCATTGGGCGCAGATTGAGCCGGTGGCTGCGCCGAACCTGCTGTAGGAGCAAAGCTTGCTCGCGATTACGATCTGCCAGCCACATCAATGCTGACTGACACAGCGCTTTCGCGAGCAAGCTTTGCTCCTACGGGGGATATGAGGACAGGGATCTGCTGCACGCTCAGGTCCGTCGGGTGTATCGTTCGGACTTTCCGGCCCGATGTAAGTCCGCGAGGTGTGCGATGAGTAACTCCCTGAAAATCGATTTTGTCAGCGATGTGTCTTGCCCCTGGTGTGTGGTGGGCCTGTATGGCCTGACCCGGGCGCTGGACCAGTTGGGGGACGAGGTGCAGGCCGAGATCCGTTTTCAGCCGTTCGAACTCAACCCGAACATGGGCCCCGATGGCCAGAACATCACCGAACACATCACCGAGAAGTACGGCTCCACCCCTGAACAATCCCAGAAAAACCGCGAGATGATCCGCGCCCGTGGCGCCGAGGTCGGGTTTGCCTTTCGCACCGACGGCAACAGCCGCATCTACAACACCTTCGATGCCCATCGCTTGCTCTACTGGGCAGGGCTGGAAGGCTTGCAGTTCAACCTGAAAGAAGCGCTGTTCAAGGCCTATTTCACCGACGGCGGTAACCCGTCCGACCCGCAGCAACTGGCCCTGATCGCGGAAAGCGTCGGGCTGGATCGCACGCGGGCCGAGGCGATTCTGGCGTCGGACGAATACGCCAAACAGGTGCACGAGGAAGAGCAGTTGTGGCTGTCGCGGGGGGTGAGTTCGGTGCCGACCGTGGTGTTCAACGGCCAATACGCCGTGACCGGCGGGCAACCGGTGGAAACCTTTGTCGGGGCGATCCGGCAGATCATGAGTGAGGCCAAGGGCGGCACCGTCAACAACTGACACCGCCCCCCGTAGGAGCTGCCGAAGGCTGCGATCTTTTGATCTTGCTTCTTGGCGGCGTCAAAAAGATCAAGATCAAAAGATCGCAGCCTTCGGCAGCTCCTACGCAGAGCGCGGGGTTTAGCGGACGATTTTGTCCACGTGAATGCCGAGTTTTTTCAGGCGATACCAGAAGCTGCGCTCGGAGATTCCAATCAGTTGCGCTGCTGCGGCTTGCACGCCGTTACTCTGTTGCAGCGCCGCCAGAATGTAATCTTTCTCGACCTGCGCCAGCGCCGCTTCCAGGTCTGCCGGCACGCCGTTGTTCTCCACCAGCGGAGCGCCACCCTCACTGGGCCGTGAAGCGAACAGATACGCTGGCAAGTCATCGTCCTCAATTACCGAGCCACTGGCGACAATGGTTGCGCGCTCCACGCAGTTTTGCAGTTCGCGAATGTTCCCCGGCCATGAATAGCTGGCCATCGCCTGCAACGCCTCTGCACTGAACCCGCTAAAACGCTTACCCGCCGCCGCACCCAGGGTATGGGCGAAATGCCGGGCCAGCGGGGCGATGTCTTCGACCCGTTCACGCAGGGCCGGCAGCGGAATCGGGAACACATTGAGGCGGTAATACAAGTCCTCGCGAAACTCCTTGTTGGCCACCGCATCGAGCAAGTTCTTGTTGGTGGCAGCAATCACCCGCACATCAACCTTGCGTTCGCGCGGATCGCCCACCGGTTCGATCACTCGTTCCTGCAAGGCGCGGAGAATTTTCGCCTGCAAGGCCAAGGGCATTTCGCCGATCTCATCCAGAAACAGCGTGCCCTTGTCGGCCTGCTGAAAGCGCCCGATCCGATCCGTCACCGCGCCGGTAAACGCGCCTTTGCGGTGGCCGAACATTTCGCTTTCCAGCAAGCCTTCGGGGATCGCCGCGCAGTTGACCGCGACGAACGGTTTGTCGGCGCGATTGCCGTGTTTGTGGATCGCCCGGGCGACCATTTCCTTGCCGGTGCCGCTTTCGCCAGTCAGCAGAATGGTCGCGCTGCTTTCGCGCACCGAATCGATGGCTTGCAGCACCCGGCGGAAACTCGGGCTATCCCCCACCAGACTGTCGATCTGCTGGTGTTCGTCGAGTTCGGCGCGCATGCGCTGGTTGTCTTTGAGGATGTCGCGAAATTGCAGGGCCTTGCTGACAGTGATGTCCAGCTCATCGATGTCGAACGGCTTGGCGATGTAATCGAAAGCGCCATTGCGCATCGACTGCACGGCGTTTTTCACCGTGCTGTAGGCGGTCATGACGATCACCGGCAACTGCGGGAAACGGTTTTTGATTTCCGCCAGCAATTGCGGGCCGTCCATGCCGGGCATGCGCCAGTCGCTGATCACCAGGTCGATGTCTTCGGCTTCCAGCACTTTGAGCGCGTGCAGGCCGTTGCCGGCGGTGAACACCGTGATGCCGTTCTGACTCAGGGCCGATGCCAGCAAGTCGCAGAGCTTGGGCTCGTCGTCGACCACCAGTACGTTATGTGTCATCGCTCGCCTCGTCGAAGTCGTCGCCATTGGCCGGAATGTACAGGGTGAAGGTGGCCCCGGCATCTTTTTCGCTGGTGCATTCGATGCGCCCGTCATGGTTTTCCATGATCGAAAACACCTTGGCCAGGCCCAGGCCGGTGCCGGAAGCCTTGGTGGTAACGAACGGGGTGAAGATCCGTTCCAGCATGTCCGGCTCGATGCCCTGGCCGGTGTCGGCCACGCTGATCAGGGTGTGGGTGGCGTCGCGGTGGATGCCCAGGGTCAGTTGCCCGCCGTCGGGCATGGCGTCGATGGCGTTGACGATCAGGTTCAGCCCGGCCTGCTTGAGCTGGCGCGCATCGGCGTACAGCGTCGCGCCGGGGGCCTGATCATCGATGCGCAGTTCAATGTTGTGGCTGGCCAGCTCTGGCGCGCAAAACCCGGCCAGTTCATCCACCAGCGGCCGCGCAGCCTGGGTGGTGCGCAGCGGCGCGCTGGGTTTGGCGAAGTCGAGAAAATCGGTGATGAGGTCGTTGATCCGGCTGACTTCGCTGACCACGTATTGCAGATGACGCTTGTCGGTTTCGGGCAAATCGGCGCGCCGGTGCAGCAGTTGGGTGGCGGTCTTGATGATGCCCAGCGGATTGCGGATTTCATGGGCCAGACCCATGGCGACTTCGCCCAACGCGTGCAAACGGTCGCGGCGACGCAGTTGCGATTCGAGGTTTTGCAACTCCCCCAGGCGTTCGCTCATGTGGTTGAAGGTGCTGCTTAACTCGGCCAGTTCATCGCCGCCGGTCACCGGCAAGCGCTGGCGATAATCCCCGGCGATCACCGCTTGCACGCCGTTGGACAGCCCGCGCAACGGCTTGGTCAAACGCTGGGACACCAGCCAGCCCACCGCCAGGGACGCCGCCGAACTGAGGATGAAAATCAGGATGAACAGGTTGCTCTGGTTGACCAGCCCGACCAGGCTCGTATGGCGCAACAAACCGCTGAAAATCACGCCCTGAAGGTCGCCGTTTTCATTGAGGATCGGCCGGTAGATGCCGCTGAAACGGCTGGTGAATTGTTCAGTCGGTTGCTTGGTGGTGCGCAGGATCTGTTCGATTTTTTCCGGCACCGCCGCCGGGTGATCTTCGAAACGCTGACTGGAAAAGATTTCGGAAAAGTCCTCGCCCTTGGCCAGGTACAGGCGCAAGTCCAGCGAGTGCACATCGGAGACGCTGGTCAGGAAGCTGTTGTCGAGGTAGGTGGCAATCACCAGTTTGTAATCGACGCCGGCCTGTTCGGTCTCGAAGGTCGAGACCACCGTGCCGGTTGCCACGCCGCCGATTTGCAAGGTTTGCAACACGGCTTTGGGCGCGGTGCTGATCTGCCGGACGATGTCGTCGGCGGCGGTGCTGAACACCACTTTGTGATCGCTGTTGCGCACCAGGGCGACCACGTCGATGCCCATGGAATCGGCGATGTCGGTGGTCAAACGGTCGTGACGCACCGACAACTTATCCACCGGCGGTTGGGTGTAACGCAGGAACAACTGCGCGGCCCGGGCGTTGTCCCGCAGGATTTCGCTGATCTCGTCCTCGACAATTTTGGTCGATTCCTGCAGCCAGATGCGCACGTTGCTGTCGAAGATCTGCGACAGGGTGGTGGCTGCCAATTCGGCAGCGATCATCGTCGGAATGACGCTGACCAGCCAGAAGGCCAGGACCAGTTTGCGTTGCAGGCTCCAGCCGGAGAGGGCGAAGGGTCGGGCGTTGGCGGGTCGGTGTTTGGTCATCGGGTTTCGCTTGTCGAAAGCCATGGCGGGATAAATCGTGGTGCCTGGTTCACTACAGTAGCCGACATTGCCCCGCCGGTGGCGACCCGTCTGCAACCGGGCTCGCCAAGGGCTCAGGCCAGTTGCCGATATTCGCGTCGCAGGGGTTGTGGCACGGAACGTTGCTGGATGAAGCGCTGGTGGATGAAGTCCACGCTCAGGTCGATTACCCGTTGGTATTGCAGGTCGACGGTAATCATGTGATAGCAGTCGTCCAGCAACACCTTGACCACCGGCCCGCCGAGCTTGCGTTCGACATAATCGGCATTCCAGCGGCTGGTGATGTCGTCTTCCAGGGAGTGCAGGACCAACGTCGGCGTGGTGATCGACGGCATGCGTTTTTTCACCACGGCGTTGAGTCGATGCAGTTCGCGCACGGTCACGCCTTCCATGGTCAGCAACCCGGCCGCGCTGCTTTCGCCTTGCTTCATCTGGCGCTCGACGATGGCCCGCAGGCGTTCGTTCTTGATGCCGTAGGGCGGCTTTTCTTCGAAGCTGCACAGGTGCACGCCGAACGGGATTTTCATCAGCAACGGCGTGAGAAACGCCAGTTTGTTGATGCTCCAGCCGTCGTAGCGCAGGGTCGTGGAATACAGCAGCAAGCCTTCGATTTGCCCCGGATGCTCGGCGGCCAGGTACATCGACAGCACCGCGCCCATGGACAAGCCACCGACGAATACCCGCTCGTGCTTGCGCCGCACGCCGACGAAGGTGTTGCGCGCGCTTTCGTACCAGTCGCGCCATCCCGTGGCTTGCAGGTCGGCATTGCCGCCGCAATGCCCGGCCAGGGTCGGCACGTAGACCGTGTGCCCGGCTTTCGCCAGGCCCATGGCCACCCGACGGAGTTCCGTCGGGGTGCCGGTGAGGCCGTGGATCAACAGCACCGCGACCTCGCCCGAGCCGAGAACGAAACCGGCGTTGCCTTCGCCTAGATCGATCTCGACCTCGTTCATCGTTTCATGGCCCGATGCAGCAGACGGTCGAGGAGGGCGATACCCAGGTCGATTTCCGGGTAGCTGATTTCCAGCGACGGGGCCAGGGTGATTACGTTCTTGTAGTAACCGCCCACGTCGAGGATCAGGCCCAGGCGTTTGCCGTCGATTTCGATGTCGCCCTTCATGCCTTCATCGACCATGAAATCCAGGGTCGCCTTGTCCGGCGTGAAACCGTCCGGGCCACAGATTTCGCAGCGCAGCGCCAGGCCCAGGCCATCGACGTCGCCGATGATCGGGTAGCGTTTTTGCAGGTCTTTCAGGCCTTCCAGGAAGTATTTGCCCTTGGCCATGACCATCGCGCCGTAATCGACTTCGCTGGTCATCTTGAACATTTCCAGGCCGACTGCCGTGCCCAACGGGTTGGACGCGAATGTGGAGTGAGTCGAACCCGGCGGGAAGATTTTCGGGTTGATCAGTTCTTCTTTGGCCCAGATGCCGCCCAGCGGGTTGAGGCCGTTGGTCAGTGCTTTACCGAAGACGATCACGTCGGGTTTGACGTCAAAGTGTTCGATCGACCACAGCTTGCCGGTGCGCCAGAAACCCATCTGGATTTCGTCGACCACCATCAAGATGCCGTGCTGATCCAGCACATGCTTGAGTTCGCTGTAGAAGTTCATCGGCGGGATCACGTAGCCGCCGGTGCCCTGGATCGGCTCGACGTAAAACGCTGCGTATTCGCACTGGTTGGTTTTCGGGTCCCAGACGCCGTTGTATTCGGTCTCGAACAGGCGAGCGAAATTCTTCACGCACTCGCTACCGTATTCTTCCTTGGTCATGCCTTTCGGGCCGCGGAAGTGGTACGGGAACGGGATGAAGTTGGCGCGCTCGCCGAAGTGGCCGTAGCGGCGACGATAGCGGAAGCTGGAGGTGATCGACGAGGCGCCGAGGGTACGGCCGTGGTAGCCGCCTTCGAAGGCGAACATCAGGCTCTTGCCGTTGGACGCGTTACGCACGACTTTCAGCGAGTCTTCGATGGACTGCGAACCGCCGACGTTGAAGTGCACGCGACCGTCGAGGCCGAACTTGTTCTTCGCGTCGACCGCGATCATTTCCGAGAGCTCGATCTTGCCTTTGTGCAGGTATTGGCTGGCGATTTGCGGCAGGGTGTCGATCTGCTGTTTCAGCGCGTTGTTCAGGCGCGGGTTGGCGTAACCGAAGTTGACCGCCGAGTA
>Ga0302175_10000071_pt1 | contig 44343 bp, 45 predicted proteins | sample I_Fen_N3_3_FD_198791 | JGI IMG/M metagenome (GOLD analysis project Ga0302175, IMG submission 198791) | Peat permafrost microbial communities from Stordalen Mire near Abisko, Sweden - I_Fen_N3_3 | ecosystem: Environmental > Terrestrial > Soil > Wetlands > Permafrost | place: Sweden: Abisko... | reverse complement strand
TTCCATTTCGAAGCTGTCTTCTTTCGACATGCAGTAAAGCCCTCGGTATCCAATGAATGGCCCGGTGCAACTGCGCCAGGCAAAAGCGGCGTGCATTGTGCCCGAAAAATGGGGTTTAAGCCAAGACCTTCTAGCTGAGGGTCGCCCATCTCTGGTTAATCAGCAGCTCAATAGGGCGATATTGGGTCTTATAGTTCATCTTTTTGCAGTTTTTGATCCAGTAGCCGAGGTAGACCGCCTCCAGCCCCAGGCGCAAGGCTTCGCCGATCTGCCAGAGGATGGCGTAGCGCCCCAGGCTGCGGCGCTCTTCGTCCGGTTCGTAAAAGGTGTAGACCGCCGACAGACCATTAGGCAGCAAATCGGTCACGGCCACGGCCAGCAAGCGACCCTCGAGGCGGAACTCGTAGAAGCGGGAGAACGGTAGGTCGCGCACCAGAAAAGTCGAAAACTGGTCGCGACTGGGCGGAAACATATCGCCCTCGGCATGGCGTTGTTCGATGTAGCGGCGGTACAACTCGAAATATTCTTCGCTGAATGCCGGTTTCACCGCTTTGACGCTCAGCTCCGTATTGCGTTTGAGGATGCGTTTTTGTTGGCGATTGGGCAAAAACTGCGCGACAGGAATGCGCGCCGGGACGCAGGCGTTGCAGTTTTGGCAATGCGGGCGATACAAGTGGTCGCCACTGCGGCGAAAGCCCATTTCCGACAGGTCTGCGTAGACGTGCACATCCATAGGCTGGCTAGGATCGAGAAACAGGGTGGTGGCCTGTTCATCGGGCAGGTAGCTGCAAGAGTGGGGTTGAGTGGCATAGAACTTCAAACGCGCCAACTCGGTCATGAGTCAACCCTCGGAATAAGCTTTGAATTAAGTGTAAGCCACAGGTGCAAAAATCGCTCAGCAAACCCATGTCGCGCGGCTGGGCTGATCCAGGTGCTGGCGCAGATAGCCGGCAAAGTCACTGCGAGTGATGACGCGGGCGCCCAGGCTTTGCAGGTGGCTGGTGTGCATCTGGCAGTCGATCAGCACAAATCCCCACTCCTGCAAATGTTTGACCAGGGTGGCAAAGCCAAATTTCGATGCATTGTCGGCTCGGCTGAACATCGACTCGCCAAAAAACAGCTGCCCCATCGCCAAGCCATACAGTCCGCCGACCAGTTCCCCCTGGTCCCAGACTTCCACCGAATGGGCATAGCCTCGTGCATGCAATTGCAGGTAGGCCTGCTGCATGGCGTCAGTGATCCAGGTGCCGTCGGCATAGTCACGTGGTGCGGCGCAGGCGCTGATGACGGCGGCGAAATCCTGGTCGAAGGTGACCTGGTAGCGTTGCTGGCGCAGCAGCTTGTTGAGGCTGCGGGACACATGCAGCTCCTGCGGAAACAGCACGGTGCGCGGATCGGGCGACCACCAGAGAATGGGCTGGCCTTCGGAGAACCATGGAAAACAACCATGGCGATAGGCCTGGATCAAGCGGTCGGCGGACAAGTCGCCGCCCGCCGCCAGCAGGCCGTTGGGGTCGCGCATGGCCTTTTCCAGGGGGGGGAAATCAAGGGTGTTGCGTTGTAGCCAGGTCAGCATGGTATTCAAACTTGCAGAAGGGGAGGGCGGTGGCGGACCGCGAAGGCCCGCCCCCAAGCGTAGGGCGAGCGCTTAGTTGTCGTCGAGGAATTTCTCGGCGTCCAGCGCCGCCATGCAGCCCGCTCCGGCCGAGGTGATGGCTTGACGGTAGACGTGGTCGGCAACGTCGCCGGCCGCGAACACCCCCTCGATGCCGGTGGCGGTGGCATTGCCCTCACTGCCGCCCCTGATCAACAGATAGCCGTCGCGCATCTCCAGTTGGCCCTGGAAGAGGTCTGTGTTGGGTTTATGGCCGATGGCGATAAAGACTCCGGCCAGTTCCAGCTCGCGGGTGGCGCCGCTCAGGCTGTCCCGCAGGCGGGCGCCGGTCACGCCGCTGGCATCGCCCAGTACTTCGTCCAGGTTCTGATTCCAGTGCAGGCGGATATTGCCGTTGGCCGCCTTCTCGAACAGTTTGTCCTGCAAGATTTTCTCCGAGCGCAGCTTGTTGCGCCGATGCACCAGGTGCACTTCCTTGGCGATGTTCGACAGATACAGCGCTTCCTCCACCGCGGTATTGCCGCCGCCCACCACGGCGACCACCTGGTTGCGATAGAAGAACCCGTCGCAGGTGGCGCAGGCCGATACGCCCTTGCCGGCAAAGGCTTCTTCCGAAGGCAGCCCCAGGTATTGGGCTGATGCGCCGGTGGCAATGATCAGGGCGTCGCAGCTGTAGGTGCCGCTATCGCCGATCAGGATAAACGGTCGTTGCTGCAACTTGGCGGTGTGGATGTGGTCGTAGACGATCTCGGTGTCGAAGCGCTCGGCATGTTTTTGCATGCGTTCCATCAGCGCCGGGCCGGTCAGGCCTTCGACATCGCCGGGCCAGTTGTCGACTTCGGTGGTGGTAGTCAATTGCCCACCGGCCTGCAGGCCGGTAATGACGGTCGGTTTGAGGTTGGCCCGGGCGGCATACACGGCGGCGCTGTAACCGGCAGGGCCGGAGCCCAGAATAATCAGGCGTGAATGCTTCGCTTGGTTCATAAAAACACCTCATAAGCCTTTGTCACAAAAGGCAATGCATGCTCAAATTGAATAGTGCGTAAATTGCCGTTGGGTATGCTACACACAGGATGTACCAGCGTGGCATGGAGCGAGCAAACCCGTACAATGCCGGTATGTATCAAGATATTCAGAATTGCACTGTTTCAGGATCCCGGGGCAGAGTGTTAAAAGTAGCCCCAGTCAGGTCAATCCACTTTATTTACCTGCTCGTTCGAGCAGTATTTTGTAGTCAATCATCAGTTGGACGCGCCGTAGGCGCAGGAAAAGACGCGTTTTGAAGAAATCCACCGCAACACCTAAAACAGTAGTTCCGCTCTGGCGTCAGCAATTGCACTACCGGCTCAAGGAAGGTGCACTGATTGCCATTGGTGCCCTATGCCTGTTTTTGATGATGGCATTGTTAACCTATGGCAAGGACGATCCGGGCTGGAGCCATAACAGCAAGATCGAAGATGTGCAGAACTTCGGTGGGCCTGCCGGTTCCTACAGCGCCGACATCCTGTTTATGGTGTTGGGGTATTTCGCCTATATCTTCCCGTTGTTATTGGCGATCAAGACCTATCAGATCTTCCGTCAACGCCATGAGCCCTGGCAGTGGAGCGGCTGGCTGTTTTCCTGGCGCCTGATCGGCCTGGTGTTCCTGGTGTTGTCCGGCGCCGCCTTGGCCCATATCCATTTTCATGCCGCCACCGGCTTGCCGGCTGGGGCAGGCGGGGCGCTTGGCGAGAGCCTGGGCGACCTGGCGAAAAACGCACTGAACATCCAGGGCAGCACCCTGATGTTTATCGCGCTGTTCCTGTTTGGCCTGACCGTGTTCACCGACCTGTCGTGGTTCAAGGTCATGGACATCACCGGCAAGATCACCCTCGATCTGTTCGAGCTGTTCCAGGGTGCGGCCAATCGCTGGTGGGCGGCCCGTACCGAGCGCAAGCAACTGGTGGCCCAGCTACGCGAAGTGGATGCCCGGGTCGACGAAGTTGTCGCCCCGACCGTGACCGACAAGCGCGAACAGGCCAAGGTCAAGGAGCGCCTGATCGAGCGCGAGCAGGCCCTGAGCAAGCACATGTCCGAGCGTGAGAAGCAGGTGCCGCCGGTCATCGCGCCCGCTCCGCCGAAGGCGGCGGAACCGAGCAAGCGCGTGCAGAAAGAGAAGCAGGCACCGCTGTTCGTCGACAGCGCCGTTGAAGGCACTCTGCCACCTATTTCCATCCTCGACCCGGCAGAAAAGAAACAGCTCAACTATTCCCCCGAGTCCCTGGCGGCGGTCGGCCACCTGCTGGAAATCAAGCTCAAGGAGTTCGGGGTCGAGGTGTCGGTGGATTCGATTCACCCGGGCCCGGTCATCACCCGTTACGAAATTCAGCCGGCGGCCGGGGTCAAGGTCAGCCGCATCGCCAACCTGGCCAAGGACCTGGCACGTTCCCTGGCGGTGACCAGTGTGCGGGTGGTTGAAGTGATCCCCGGTAAAACCACCGTGGGCATCGAGATTCCCAACGAAGACCGGCAGATCGTGCGCTTCTCCGAAGTGCTGTCGACCCCGGAATACGACAACTTCAAATCCCCGGTGACCTTGGCTTTGGGTCATGACATCGGCGGCCGTCCGGTCATTACTGACCTGGCGAAGATGCCCCACCTGCTGGTGGCCGGTACCACCGGTTCCGGTAAGTCGGTGGGGGTGAACGCGATGATCCTGTCGATCCTGTTCAAGTCCGGCCCGGAAGACGCCAAGCTGATCATGATCGACCCGAAAATGCTCGAGCTGTCGATCTACGAAGGTATTCCGCACCTGTTGTGCCCAGTGGTGACCGACATGAAGGACGCGGCCAACGCCCTGCGCTGGAGCGTGGCCGAGATGGAGCGGCGCTACAAATTGATGGCGAAGATGGGCGTACGTAACCTCTCGGGCTTCAACGCTAAGGTCAAGGAAGCTCAGGACGCCGGTACGCCGCTGACTGACCCGTTGTACAACCGCGAGAGCATCCACGACGAGGCGCCGCTGCTGATCAAACTGCCGACCATCGTGGTGGTGGTCGACGAATTTGCCGACATGATGATGATCGTCGGCAAGAAGGTCGAAGAGCTGATCGCGCGGATCGCACAGAAGGCCCGTGCCGCCGGTATCCACTTGATCCTCGCCACCCAGCGGCCTTCGGTGGACGTGATCACCGGCTTGATCAAGGCCAACATCCCGACCCGCATGGCGTTCCAGGTGTCGAGCAAGATCGACTCGCGGACCATCATCGATCAGGGCGGTGCCGAACAACTGCTGGGGCACGGTGACATGCTCTACATGCCGCCGGGTACCAGCCTGCCGATTCGGGTCCACGGTGCGTTCGTCTCCGATGATGAAGTGCACCGTGTGGTAGAGGCCTGGAAGCTGCGTGGCGCGCCGGAATACAACGACGACATTCTCAACGGTGTCGAAGAGGCGGGCAGCGGCTTTGACGGTGGCAGCGGTGGTGACAGCGATGATGCTGAAACCGACGCGCTGTACGACGAAGCGGTGCAGTTCGTCCTGGAAAGCCGTCGCGCTTCTATCTCGGCAGTGCAGCGCAAGCTCAAGATTGGTTACAACCGTGCCGCGCGGATGATCGAGTCCATGGAAATGGCCGGTGTGGTCACCGCGATGAACACCAACGGCTCGCGCGAAGTATTGGCGCCGGGCCCGATGCGCGACTGAGCATCGAGTTGAATCGACGCGGCGTGATGGCACGCCGCCGATAATCCCACGCAATTTTAAGAGGACTCCCATGCGTCTTATCCGCATGATGTTGCTGCCGGTTTTGGCTTTGACCACGCTCTCGGCTCACGCTGACGACAAGGATGTAGCACGTCTGACCCAGTTGTTGGAAAAATCCCAGACCCTGACCGCGCGCTTCTCCCAGCTGACCCTGGATGGCGGCGGCACCCAGTTGCAGGAAACGGCTGGCGAAATGTCGCTGCAGCGCCCGGGGCTGTTTTACTGGCACACCGACGCGCCACAGGAACAACTGATGGTTTCCGACGGCAAGAAGGTGTCGCTGTGGGACCCAGACCTGGAGCAGGTGACCATCAAGAAGCTCGACCAGCGTCTGACCCAGACCCCGGCCCTGCTGCTGTCCGGTGATGTGTCGAAGATCAGCGAGAGCTTTGATATCAGCGCCAAGGAAGCCGGCGGGGTGATCGACTTCACCCTCAAACCGAAAACCAAGGACACTCTGTTCGACAGCCTGCGCCTGTCGTTCCGCAACGGCATGGTCAACGACATGCAACTGATCGACAGCGTCGGCCAGCGCACCAATATCCTGTTCACTGGGGTCAAGGCCAACGAGCCGATTCCGGCCTCCAAGTTCAAGTTCGACATCCCCAAGGGTGCCGACGTGATCCAGGAATAAGCGGCTAGTCACACAAGAGGTTGCAAAGGTACGCCATGGATCTGTTTCGTAGCGCCCCGATCGCTCAGCCCCTGGCCGCCCGCTTGCGCGCGGCCAACCTGGATGAGTACGTCGGTCAGGAACACCTGCTGGCCCGGGGCAAGCCTCTACGCGAGGCTCTGGAGCAGGGCGCCCTGCATTCGATGATTTTCTGGGGCCCGCCGGGGGTAGGTAAAACCACCCTGGCGCGCCTGCTGGCGGAAGTCTCGGATGCGCACTTCGAAACGGTTTCGGCGGTGTTGGCCGGGGTCAAGGAGATCCGCCAGGCGGTGGAAATCGCCAAGCAACAGGCCGGGCAATACGGTCGCCGGACTATCCTCTTTGTTGATGAAGTGCACCGTTTCAATAAGTCGCAACAAGATGCCTTCTTGCCTTATGTCGAAGATGGCACGCTGATTTTTATCGGCGCCACCACCGAAAACCCTTCCTTTGAATTGAACAACGCCTTGCTCTCCCGGGCTCGCGTCTATGTGCTCAAAAGCCTGGACGAGGCCGCCCTGAACAAGCTGGTGCAGCGCGCCCTGAGCGAAGAACGTGGCCTGGGCAAGCGTCAGTTGAGCCTAAGCGACGAAGGCTTCCAGATGCTGCTGTCGGCGGCCGACGGCGATGGCCGGCGCCTGCTCAACCTGTTGGAGAATGCCTCGGACTTGGCGGAAGACCACAGCGAGATCGGCGTCGACCTGCTGCAAAGCCTGCTGGGCGACACCCGTCGGCGTTTCGACAAGGGCGGCGAGGCGTTTTACGACCAGATTTCCGCCTTGCACAAGTCGGTGCGTGGCTCCAACCCCGACGGTGCCCTGTACTGGTTCGCGCGCATGCTCGACGGCGGTTGCGACCCGCTTTACCTGGCTCGGCGCGTGGTGCGCATGGCCAGCGAAGACATCGGCAATGCCGACCCGCGGGCGCTGAGCCTATGCCTGGCCGCCTGGGACGTGCAGGAGCGCCTGGGCAGCCCCGAAGGCGAGTTGGCGGTGGCCCAGGCCATTACCTATCTGGCCTGCGCGCCGAAAAGCAACGCGGTGTACATGGGCTTCAAGGCCGCCATGCGCAGCGCTGCCGAGCATGGTTCGCTGGAAGTGCCGCTGCATTTGCGCAATGCGCCGACCAAGTTGATGAAACAACTGGGATACGGCGACGAATACCGTTATGCCCACGATGAACCGGATGCCTACGCCGCCGGCGAAGACTATTTTCCTGATGAGCTCGAACCCCAACCGTTCTACCAGCCGGTGCCCCGCGGCCTGGAGCTGAAGATCGGCGAGAAGCTCAATCACCTGGCAGCCCTTGACCGCATCAGCCCGAAACAGCGGAGAAAATAGTGATTCGAACGATTCTTGCGGTGTCCGTTGCCGGTATCGCTGGTACATTACTGCGTTTCGCGGCCAGCACTTGGGTCAGCGCCAACTGGCCCCGGCATTTTTATGCGGCCACTTTGGCGGTCAATCTGCTGGGCTGCCTGATCATCGGTCTGCTGTACGGGCTGTTTCTGGTGCGCCCGGAAGTGCCAATCGAAATCCGTGCCGGCCTGATCGTCGGCTTTGTAGGCGGTCTGACGACCTTTTCATCCTTTTCCCTGGATACGCTGCGCTTGCTGGAAAGCGGACAAGCACCGATAGCCTTCGGTTATCTGGCCATCAGCGTATTCGGCGGGCTGCTCGCGACCTGGGCTGGCCTGTCCTTGACCAAACTTTGATAAACGAGAGACCGACATGCTCGATTCCAAACTGTTACGTAGCAACCTTCAGGACGTAGCGGACCGCCTGGCATCCCGTGGCTTTACCCTGGATGTAGCGCGCATCGAAGCGCTGGAAGAACAGCGCAAGACCGTCCAGACCCGCACCGAACAACTGCAGGCTGAACGCAATGCACGCTCCAAATCCATCGGCCAGGCCAAGCAGCGCGGTGAAGACATCGCGCCGTTGATGGCGGACGTCGAGCGTATGGCCGGTGAGCTGGCCAGCGGCAAGGTCGAGCTGGACGGGATTCAGACCGAACTGGACGCGATTCTGCTCAACATCCCCAATCTGCCCCACGAGTCGGTGCCGGTGGGTGCCGATGAGGAGGGCAACGTCGAAGTGCGCCGCTGGGGTACGCCGACCACCTTCGATTTCGAGGTCAAGGACCACGTTGCCCTGGGCGAGAAGTTCGGCTGGCTGGATTTCGAAACCGCGGCCAAGCTGTCCGGCGCACGTTTTGCCCTGCTGCGTGGGCCGATCGCCCGCCTGCACCGCGCCCTGGCGCAGTTCATGATCAATCTGCACATCAACGAACACGGCTACGAAGAGGCTTACACGCCTTATCTGGTACAAGCGCCGGCCCTGCAGGGCACTGGTCAGCTGCCGAAGTTCGAGGAGGACCTGTTCAAGATCAGCCGCGAAGGCGAAGCCGATCTGTACTTGATCCCGACCGCCGAAGTGTCGCTGACCAACATCGTGGCCGGCGAGATCCTCGATCCCAAACTGCTGCCGATCAAGTTCGTGGCCCACACGCCATGCTTCCGTAGTGAAGCCGGGGCCTCGGGTCGCGACACCCGCGGCATGATCCGCCAGCACCAATTCGACAAGGTCGAGATGGTGCAGGTGGTCGAGCCGTCGACCTCGATGGAGGCGCTGGAAGGCCTGACCGCCAACGCCGAAAAAGTCCTGCAATTGCTGGGTCTGCCGTACCGCACCCTGGCCCTGTGCACGGGCGATATGGGGTTCAGTGCAGTCAAGACCTATGACCTGGAAGTGTGGATTCCAAGCCAGGACAAATACCGCGAAATCTCGTCCTGCTCCAACTGCGGCGATTTCCAGGCACGTCGCATGCAGGCGCGTTTCCGCAACCCGGAAACCGGCAAGCCGGAGCTGGTGCACACCCTCAATGGTTCGGGCCTGGCAGTGGGCCGGACCCTGGTGGCGGTGTTGGAAAACTACCAGCAGGCCGACGGTTCGATCCGTGTGCCGGACGTGCTGAAGCCTTACATGGGCGGCCTTGAGGTCATCGGCTAAATGGAGTTTCTGCCGCTGTTCCATAACCTGCGCGGCAGTCGTGTATTGGTCGTCGGTGGAGGGGAGATTGCCTTGCGCAAATCCCGTTTGCTGGCCGATGCCGGCGCGCTGTTGCGGGTTGTTGCACCTGAAGTAGAAGCGCAGTTGCGTGAACTGGTGACTGCCAGCGGCGGCGAATGCGTAATGCGCGGTTACATCGAGGCGGACCTGGACGGCTGTGTGCTGATCATTGCCGCCACCGACGATGAGCCGCTCAACGCCCAGGTGTCCGCGGATGCGCGCAAGCGCTGCGTGCCGGTCAATGTGGTGGACGCGCCAGCCCTGTGCAGCGTGATCTTCCCGGCGATCGTCGACCGTTCGCCGTTGGTGATTGCGGTGTCCAGCGGCGGCGATGCGCCGGTGCTGGCGCGGCTGATCCGGGCCAAGCTGGAAACCTGGATCCCCTCGACCTACGGTCAGTTGGCCGGTTTGGCGGCGCGCTTTCGCAGCCAGGTCAAAGGCCTGTTTCCGGACGTGCAGCAGCGTCGGGCGTTCTGGGAAGAGGTTTTCCAGGGTCCGATTGCCGATCGCCAGTTGGCCGGGCAGGGGGCAGAAGCCGAGCGCCTGCTGATCGCCAAGATCGAGGGTGAAGCACCCCATGCTCCGGGTGAGGTGTATCTGGTGGGGGCCGGCCCGGGTGATCCGGACCTGCTGACCTTTCGCGCCTTGCGCCTGATGCAGCAAGCCGATGTGGTGCTGTATGACCGTCTGGTGGCGCCGGCGATTCTCGAATTGTGCCGGCGTGATGCCGAGCGGGTGTATGTTGGCAAGCGCCGCGCCGACCACGCGGTGCCCCAGGAGCAGATCAACCAGCAACTGGTGACCCTGGCCAAGCAAGGCAAGCGCGTGCTGCGGCTCAAGGGTGGCGATCCGTTTATTTTCGGGCGTGGCGGTGAAGAGATCGAGGAACTGGCGGCCCATGGCATCCCGTTCCAGGTGGTGCCGGGCATCACGGCGGCCAGCGGTTGCGCAGCGTACGCCGGGATTCCCCTGACCCACCGCGATTACGCGCAGTCGGTGCGGTTTGTCACCGGGCACCTCAAGGATGGTTCTTCGGACCTGCCCTGGAGCGACCTGGTCGGACCGGCCCAGACCCTGGTGTTCTACATGGGCCTGGTGGGTTTGCCGATCATCTGCGAGCAGTTGATCAAGCACGGTCGCTCAGCCGATACCCCGGCGGCCTTGATCCAGCAGGGCACCACGGCCAACCAGCGGGTGTTTACCGGCACCCTGGCCGACTTGCCACGGCTGGTGGCGGAGCATGAAGTGCATGCACCGACCCTGGTCATAGTCGGCGAAGTGGTCCAGCTTCGCGAAAAGCTGGCCTGGTTCGAAGGCGCGCAGTCTCAAGTCTGAACCCATCACCCATCCACTCCGGGGCATCACCTGGAGTGGGCGGGTAGATGAGCCCGCACCGCCGCGTCAATTCCCCTGAAAGATCCCCCGGCCACTTAAGCGCTGCCGATCATGGCTGTGGGTGAAGTCCTGCGCCGGCCCTTTGGGCACGATGCCGGTCGGGTTGATGGTGCGATGGCTGGCGTAGTAATGGCCCTTGATGTGGGTGAAGTCCACGGTCTCGCCAATGCCGGGCCATTGGTACATCTCCCTGAGCCAGTTCGACAGGTTTGGGTAGTCGTCTATGCGCCGCAGGTTGCATTTGAAGTGGCTGTAATACACCGCGTCGAAGCGAATCAGGGTGGTGAACAGGCGCACATCGGCCTCGGTCAGGTACTCGCCTACGAGGTAACGCTGCTCGCCCAGGCGCTGCTCCAACCCGTCGAGTTCGGCAAATAGATCATCAAAGGCCTGTTCATAGGCCTGTTGCGACGTGGCGAACCCGGCGCGGTACACGCCGTTGTTCACGGCCGGGTAAATCCGCGTGTTCAGTCGCTCGATGTCTGCGCGCAGGGCCTCGGGATACAGGTCCAGGCGGTTGCCGGTCAGGCCGTCGAAGGCGCTGTTGAACATGCGGATGATCTCCGCCGACTCGTTGCTGACAATGCGTTGCTGCTGTTTGTCCCACAGCACCGGCACCGTGACCCGGCCGGTGTAGTGGGGATTGTCAGCGGTGTAGCGCTGGTGCATGTAGGTCAGGTGGTCCAGCGAGTCGCCACTGGAGCCGTGGCTCTGGTCGAAGGTCCAGCCGTTTTCCCGCATCAACCAGCTGACGACTGAGACGTCGATCAAGCTTTCCAGGCCCTTTAGCTTGCGCAGGATCAGGGTGCGATGGGCCCAGGGGCAGGCCAGGGAGACGTAAAGGTGATAGCGCCCGGCCTCGGCCGCAAAGCCGCCTTCGCCGCTGGGGCCAGGCGCGCCGTCGGCCGTGACCCAATTGCGGCGTTGTGCCTGTTCGCGCTGGAAGGCGCCGTCTTTGCTGCTCTCGTACCACTGGTCGTGCCAGCGCCCTTCAATCAGCAGGCCCATCGAATTCTCCTCGGCAGTTTTGCGTTGGAGTGCAGTCTATTCCGATGAGTTCGAACAAAAAGCGCAAAGCTTACGGGTTTATGATCGATTAAATCGATTTGTTTCGTGCATCCCAGAACCGCTGCGCCTGCTCGAAGGCTTGCTCGCGCGGTGTGCCCAGGCCACGCAGGGCCAGAGCCATGGTCGAGATCAGCGCCAGTTGCGGGTAGCTGTCGACCACTTCGCCACGCCACACCGCGATCAACTGCTGCGGATCGAGGCTGGCGGGCTTTACATGGCGCTGGGCCGAGAGTGCCGGCCACTCTTCATCCCAACTGACGCCGCCGGTGGTGCCGTAAAGGTGGCTGGGGCTGTCGGGGTTGACCTCGATTTCGCCGCCATCGCCCTTGATCACGATCACGTTATCCCCCAGCAGGCCGCTGGCATCGCGGTGCACGCCCTGGTAGCCGGGGTGGAAGATGCTTTGCAGGCCGCAACGTGCGCCCAGCGGGTTGAGGATGCGCGCCAGGGAGTGGATCGGCGAGCGCAGGCCAAGGATGTTGCGCAGGTCGATCATCCGTTGCAACTGCGGCGCCCAGGCGCCCAGGGGGATAAAGGCCAGGTTGCCCTGGTCCAGGGCCTGGCTCACCGCCTGCCAGTCATGGCACAGGGGAATTCCCAGGGGCTCCAGCAGTTGTTCGGTATACAAGCGCCCGGCCGTGTGCGCGCCGCCGCCATGCAGCAGGATGCGCACGCCGTTCTGCGACAGGCATTTGGCCGCCAGCAGGTACCAGGGCAGGTGGCGTTTTTTACCGGCGTAGGTCGGCCAGTCCAGGTCGAGGCGGATCGCCGGAGCGTTCAGGCGCTCCCGCAGGGCCAGGGTGAAGCCGGCCAATTCTTCCGGGCTTTCCTCTTTGTGCCGCAGCAGCATCAGGAAGGCACCGAGCTGAGTGTCTTCGACCTTGCCGTCGAGCAGCATGCCCATGGCTTCCCGCGCTTCTTCGCCGGTCAGGCTGCGGGCGCCACGCTTGCCTTTGCCCAGGATCCGTACGAACGGGGCAAACGGGTGCTCGGCCGGGGTTTCGGTGATCAGCGCAGGGGAATGGTTCATAAGCAATTGGTCGGCTTCGGCAGGCCCGCCAGCTTGGCGGCAAGTTTGGCGGGAGTGCCGTTGAACAGGCGGTTCAGGTGCAGGCTGTTGCCCTTGTCTGGGCCCAGCTTCAAGGCGGTGTATTTGATCAGCGGGCGGGTGGCCGGCGACAGCTGGAATTGGGCATGGAAATCGCGCAACAGTTCGAGGATCTCCCAGTGCTCGGGGCTCAGCTCAATGGCTTCGGCCGCCGCCAGGGCGCTGGCCACTTCCGGTGACCAGTCGGCCAGGTTGAGCAAGTAGCCGTCCTTGTCCAGGGCGATGCTGCGGGTGCCTACGGTGAGCGCATTCATAGCCAGCTGTTGACCTTGGCGTGCTGGATCGACAGTTCGACGAAGGCCGGGTAATCGATCGCCGTGACCCAGGCGGGGGCGGCAAGGCCACGGGCTTGCAGGTCTTCGGCCAGGGCGAACAGCTGCAACGCCTCGGCGCGGCCCTGCAAGCTGGCAAAGGGAGCGCTGCCAGGTTGCAGGGCATACACCGCGTCGCCGCACAGCAGCAGCGCGTCCCGCGAGCCCAGCAGGCGCAGGCAACTGTCGAGGCGGGTGTCGGTGAAGGGCGAGTGAGACAACAGGTGCAAGGTCGACATCAGAGGGTAATCACTTGGTCGTAACGATCGATAAGCGCGCTCAATTGCGCGGTTTCCAGCAACTGGAGCTCATCCAGGCTCAGGTCCTGCGGGTCCAGGCCGCGCTCGGCGATGCTGAAGCTACAGGCAAACACTTGGTCCACGCCAAACAGCGACAGGGCCTGCAGGTTGGCGCTCAGGTCCTTCTGTTGCAGGGTCGCGGCGTGTTGCCGGGGCGCCAGTTGCCACACGCCGTCATCCAGGAACAGCAGACCGATGGGCAGATCGAAGGCGCCACCGGCCAGGACGATATCCAGCGCCTCACGGGCGCCGGGGCCGGACCAGGGCGCCTGGCGGCTGATAATCAGCAGGGACTTGGGCATTTCAAGGCCCTCCAAAGCAGATCAGGCGATCGGCCGCTTGCGCCGCATCGTGCAACTGGCCGAGGCCGGACAACTCCCAGGGCGCCTCGAGGTTGACCGCCGAGCGCTGATAACGCTGGGCTTCCTCGGCGTTCAGCACTCCACGCCGCAGGGCCGCGGCAATGCACACCACCGCATCCAACTGATGGGTGGTCACCAGCTCGCGCCATTGGCGGGGCAGGTCCTGTTCATCCTGGGGGGTGACGATGTTGGTCGAGGCGCTGTACACGCCATCCTGATAAAAAAATAGCCGGACAATCTCGTGCCCGCCGGCCAGCGCCGCTTGGGCGAACAGCAGGGCGCGGCGCGAAGAGGGCTCGTGGGCGGCGCAGAACAGAGCTATGGCGAACTTCATGACGGACTCGGTCGGCAAATCTGGCGCAATGATAAAGCTTTATCGAAGGATGGGCTAAACCCGTTTTACGTGCCGCGCCGGGCCGCCGCGGGCCTCGACATACCGGGTAACGCATCGGTCGGCCCAAACGGCCCCGCGCTCGATAAACTCGCCCGCTCACAACATCCATCGATGACAAGGAGTGCAAGATGCAGGAACTTAACGGTGCAGTGGTCGTGGTCACTGGGGCCGGTCGCGGCCTGGGTGCCGCCTTGGCGATCAGCCTGGCGGACCTGGGGTGCAAGCTGGTGCTGTGCGGGCGCAGCGCCCAGGCCCTGGCCGATGTCGGCGCTATTATCGAAGCCCGTGGCGGCCTTGCGGCCGAGCAGGTGGTGCTTGATCTTGCCGACACCGCCAGCGTCAGTGCGGCCCTGGCCAGCATTGAACAGCGTCAGCCGCAGATCGACATCCTGATCAATAACGGTGCCATGTGGCTCGAGGCCAGCGAGCAGCCCCACAGTGCCGCCGACGTCAGCGGGGTGATCAATGCCGCCCTGACCGGGTCCTTCCTCCTGACCCAGGGCCTGTTGCCGGCACTCAAGGCGTCCAGCCGCCCGGATGTGGTCACCATCGGCTCCATCAGCGGCCTGCCCAATGCGCCGCTGCACAGTGTGTCGTTACCGTTCTATGCCGCCAAGCATGGGCAACTGGCGCTGGCCGATGGCCTGCGGCAGATGCTGGTCGGCACGCCGCTGCGCTCGCTGTGCGTGCACCCGCCGTATCTCGAGGATATTTCGCCACTGGACCCGCAATGGGCGCAGGTGCCGCAGCGGACCAAGGGCCAGCAGGGCACTAACCGGGATGTGGTCGAAGCGGTGGTTTTTGCCCTGACCCGGCCGCGGCATATCAGCCTGTCGTCGATCGTCATCGATACCGACAACGGTGGCGTGTTCAGCTAAGCGTTGCGCGTATGCCGCGTGTTTTCAGCGCGGCATATAGCCCAGCTGCCAGCGATGAGGGATCTTCAGCGAGGCGATTCCCAGCAGCGCCGACAGCCCGCCACTGACCAGCAACGCCTTGATGCCCAATTGGTGCTCCAGCAGCGCGCCGATTACGGCACCGACCAGCATCCCGGTCCAGGGCACCAATTGCACCCGCCAGCCATTGCGTCGCTCGCCGAGCATCCAGCGTCCCAGGCCGCGACCGAAGCGCGACAGGGCACCGGTGACATAGGTCAGGCCCACGGGCAGGCCGTTCACTTCTTCCACCGCCGCGTTGAGCATGCCCATGGCCACGATCGCGGCCAGCAAGGCCGGCAGGTGATTGGCAAACGGCCAGGCCGCGGCTGCGCAGAGCAGGGTGGCGATGCACAGCAGCAACGGCAGGGCCCGGCGCCCGCCCAGGCGACTGACGACGATGCCCAGTGCGTTGCCGGCGATAAACGTGGCGATGCACAACGTCAGGCGCAGGGTCATGCCCATGTCGCCATCGCTGATGGCCACGGCCAGGCGCGTGGTGTTGCCGCTCATGAAGGACACGAAGTCGCCGGTGGCCATAAAGCCGATGGCGTCCGTCATGCCTGCCAGCACCGACAGGCTGGCCACCAGGCCGAGGCCGATCCTCCCGCGCCATTTGCGGGTATTGAGCAAGCCTGGGTGAGTACGCGGGGTGGGCGGCGATGGCAGCATCAGTAGGCTCTCATGGACGGTGAAGGTGTTAGAACCGGTTCCGATTTGCGGCGCTTGGCGCAAGCGGTGTTAAAAATGCCTGAGCGTCGCTCGCTGGATCGTGAACAGGTTCTCAGCTCGGGGTATCCAGGCCATGCAACTGGCAGTATTCGGCCCAGTCCATGCCGGCCATCTCAGCCACCTCTTTGTGCACCTCCAGGCGTTGGGCCTGGAAATCTTCGGCGCTGGCGGCGGTCAGTTGCAAGCTCAATTCCCAGGCAAACAGGCCCAGGCGCTCGGCTTCGGCTTCAAAGGCTTCGTGCAGGCGTTCGTCGCGGTACTGCTCGGGCGTCTCGCCCTTGACCTGGGCCTCAAGCGGATTGAGCTTGTCCAGCGCTTCGCGCAGTTCGGGGCGGGCGGCGAGGAATCTGTCCAGGGCTATTTCGTGGTGCGGGGCATTGGCGGACATCAGGGCTCCTTGAGGGGAACGGGCAGTCTTCAGGCTTCAAGCCTGGGACATGGGGTGTTCGGGCATTTCACGGCGCATCTGCAATAGATCCTTGTGCGGGATCACGTAGGTGCGGGCGAGCATATCGCCTATTCGCTGGCAGCGGCTTGATTCCGCGCAAGCCATCAACGGGACAAAAGCGAAAGCGGCTTCCAGATAGCGGGTGGCGCTTCTGATCAGCACCTGGATCAGCGACGGCGGCTTCCCGGCAGCGTTGATCACCACCAGGCCCAGGGCGCACTTGCCGGGTGTCCGGCCGATAAAGAAATACTCCCAGGCCACGAAGTACAAAGGCCAGGCCAGCATGAACAACATTGAATGGAGGTAGGGCTCCAGCCCCGTCTGTTGCTCGAGGTCGAGCAACCGTCTGATCGGCTGCAACGCCAGCACCCCGTGCAGGCTCAGCGACAGCAGCAAATACACCACCAGCGCCAGCACCTGGTCGAGCATAAAGGCGGCGGCACGGCGCAGGATGAGTTGGGTTCTTGAGACTTCCATGGTCGATTCCAAAGTTTTTTCCATCACATCGGGCGCAGTGTAATCCCCGCAGCGCGGGGTGTCGCAGTGGTTTTGGCGGGCGAAGGCTTTGGCTGAAAATACCCGCGCCGCAAAATAGCGCGAACCTTTTGCTTTTCCCTGGACTCGAAGCGTTTCCTGAATCATTGGCCTTCTAACAGGGAGATTTAATAAGCGATGTCAAACGTATTCGGAACCGTATTCAAGGGCTCTATCCTGGCCTTCCTGGCCCTGCCAGCCGCCGCGATCGCCGCGTCTGACACCGGCCCGATCTCGACGTTCGGGATCCTCGGCAGCTACAACGATTTCAAGCTCGAAGGCGGCAGCGAAAGCCAGAAGGATCACCTGCCTGAGGGCGGCCTGTTCTATCACTTCGGCAACAAAATGACCGCCGAATCGGGCTTTATCTACCAGGCCGGGGTCGACGCCAAATTCGGCAAAAAGGACGACAACAAACTCAAGGAAGGCCAAGCCGATCTCGACCTTGGCTGGCGTGCCGCGCTGGATGCGCGCAACTTCGTCGACGTACTGGTGGGGGGCGGTTATAGCTGGACCCGTTACGAGCCCGAGATCGACAACTACGACACCGAGCTCACCACCAAGTCGCCGTTCGCCAAGGCGGCCATTGGGTACAACCATCAGTTCGATGACATGACCATGCGCGTCGAACTGGGTGCACGGCGCACCATCGACGGCAAGGTCAAGCTCAAGGTCGACGATGTCGGCAGCGACACCGTCGACCTCAAGGACCGCACCAACCCCTACGCCGAAGTCAGCCTGCTGATGAACCAGAAAGGCTCGCTGCCGGTGATGGCCGGTGTGTATTACACCCGTACCGAATACACGCTGGACCAGGATTCGGACGTGGCCGACAACACCAAGCTCAAGCGTGACGAGTACGGGGTCAAGGTCGGTATTGCCTTCTAGGCTCTGTACGGAAACGACCTGCGCTTCGATCATGCTGCGTTAAAAACAGGCTCGGAATGCGCGTGTAGGCCCCTACAGTCGAACGCGACCCCGGCCGTTCCTCGCCTGTTTTTGCCTTGCCTGATCTTTGCTCGGCGAGTTTTCGTACAGACCCTATGCCTGCCGTCCCCAGTCAGGGCCGCCGACACTGGCGTGCGCGATGCCGCCAGCGTCGGCCGCCTGGCTACAGCAGTTTCCAGGTGTAACTGAGCAGCAGGCGGTTTTCATCGATATCGGTTCGATAGTTGGAGCGTGCCGCCACGTTGCGCAGCTTGATCCCCAGCCCGCCTAGCAAGCCGGACTGGATCACATAGCCGATGTCCAGGTCCCGCTCCCAATCCTTGCCCTCATAGCCCTTGTTGGTGTCGACGTTGTCACCGCGGATGTAGCGCACGGTGCTGGTCAGACCCGGCCAGCCCATGGCGGCAAAGTCATAGTCGTAGCGCGCTTGCCACGAGCGCTCGTCGGCGTAGGCGAACTCGTAGGTCGGCACCTCGTTGCCCAGTGGCGAGATATTGGCAAACACCCGGGGGAACGAGCTGTCGCCGTACATCCCCTGATAGCCCACGTAAAAGGTATGCCCGCCGCGCTTGGCCGAGAGCAGGGAAAAGAACGCGCGGTTGTCGATCCGCCCCAGCAGTTGCCGGCCTTCTTCGCTGGAGTCGTAGTAACCGAGGTTGGCGCCCAGGACCCAGGAACCCACGGGCTGGCTGTGCTTGAGGCCCAGAAAGCGCTGCTGGTAAATGTCTTGCAACTGGCCGTACCAGGCACTGACCGTGGTGCGTTTGCTGTTGAAGGCATAGTCGGCACCGGCGTAGTTGAAGCCGTCGCTGCTGACTTGGCGTTGCGGCACATGACCGAGCATCGCTTGCAGGTCGCTGTGTCCGGATTCGTTGCGCAGGCTGGTGGAGCGCAGGCGCCCGCCTTGCAGGGTCAGGCCGTCGATGTCGTTGGAGGTCAGGCTCGCGCCTTGGTATGAAGGCGGCAGCAGGCGGATATCACTGAAACTCAGCACCGGCAGGTTGGGTTGCAACTCGCCGACCCGCAGTTCGGTTTTTGCCAGCCGCAGTTTCAGTGCCGCGCCCAGGCGGCTGTAGCTGTCGGTCGCTTCGCCATCCTCTTGCACGGGCAGCAACCCGGTATTGACCCGACCCTTGCCGCTGTCCAGCTTAAGCCCCAGGGTGCCGATAGCATCGACCCCGACGCCGACCAGCCCCGGGGTGTAGCCGGATTTGAAATTGAGGATGAAGCCTTGCGCCCATTCCTGGGCTATGGATTTTTCCGAGCCGCGAATGTCCGAATAGTCGCGGCTGAAAAAGTAGTTGCGGGCTTGCAGGGTGGCGCTGGCGTCTTTGATAAAGCCGCCTTCGTCAGCCAGCAGGGACAGGGGCGCACCAAGACACAGCGCGCTGGAGACCAGCACGGTCGGGGTCATCGCAGATTTCATTGCTTTTACTCTTATTGTTATTGAAAGCAGTTCACTGCGGCGCAGGCTATGGGCTGGCGAGGGTGGGCAATATCCGCTTTTTGCAGACCTGTATCCGCTTTGTGCAAGGGCCGTTCGGCCCCGGCGGCGAGGACCGGCTTCAGGCCTTGTTGGCGCGCAGTTCGTCGATCATGCGCAAGCAGTGGCTAAGCCCCGGCGAAACGTCGGCGACCCGACGGCTGAGGATGATCGGCGAGGTGGCGTTGGCTTCCAGCAGGGGGCTGAAGCCGATGTCGTCGCGGTGCAGTACCTGGACCGAGGCCGGCACCAGGGTAATGCCAATCCCGGCGCCGACCAGGCCGATGGCGGTCTGCAATTCGTTGGTCCATTGGGCGATGCGCACCGTCAGGCCATGGGAGCTGAACAGGGCAATCACATGGTCGGCGTAGCTCGGGCGGGGGTTGCCGGGGTACAGCACAAAAGGCTCGTCGGCCAACTGGCTGAGGCTCACCGGCTGGCCGAGCAACGGATGCCCGGCGGGCAGGGCGGCCACCAGGCGGTCTTCGGTCAGCACCCGCTGGACGATGGCCGGATCGTCGATGCGGATCCGCCCGAAGCCGACATCGATGCGCCCAGCCTTGAGGGCTTCGACCTGTTGCAGGGTGGTCATTTCCGACAGGCCCAGCTCCAGCTCCAGGGTCTCGTCGCTGCGCAGGCGCCGGATCAGTTGCGGCAGGACGCCATACAGGGTCGAAGGCGCAAAGCCGATGCCGAGCCAGGTCTTCTGCCCCAGGCCGATACGCCGGGTGTTGTCGCAGACCTTGCCCAGCTGTTCGAGCAGCACGCTGGAATGCTCATAGAAAAACCGCCCGGCCTCGGTCAGCCGCAGAGGCCGACCGCGTTCGAGCAGCAGCACCCCCAGCTCCTCTTCCAGTTGCTGGATCTGCCGGCTCAGCGGCGGTTGGGCGATGTGCAGGCGCTCGGCAGCCTTGGTGAAGTTCAGGGTCTGACCCAGCACCTGGAAGTAACGCAGATGACGCAGTTCCATACCGCCTCCGAGGAAAATCTTGAATACCTACAAGGTATCGAACCAGACCAATTCTATATTGGAACCCCAGAAAAAGCCGTACCAGAATCGGCCGCATAACTTCAAGAACCTGACGGGTATGGAAATGCGTTCTTCTGTCATTGAATCGATCGAGACGATCATCGTCGATCTGCCGACTATTCGTCCGCACAAGCTGGCGATGCACACCATGCAGAACCAGACCCTGGTGCTGATCCGCCTGCGTTGCGCCGACGGCATCGAAGGCATTGGCGAATCCACCACCATCGGTGGCCTGGCCTACGGCAACGAAAGCCCGGACAGCATCAAGACCAATATCGACCGTTTCTTCACCCCATTGCTGGTCGGCCAGGACAGCGCCAACGTCAACGCCGCCATGTTGCGCCTGGAGCGCAGCATCCGTGGCAACACCTTCGCCAAATCCGGTATTGAAACCGCCTTGCTCGACGCCCAGGGCAAGCGCCTGGGGCTGCCGGTCAGCGAGTTGCTCGGTGGCCGGGTGCGCGACGCCTTGCCAGTGGCCTGGACCTTGGCCAGCGGCGACACCGCCAAGGACATCGCCGAAGCGGAAAAAATGCTCGACCTGCGCCGCCACCGCATCTTCAAGTTGAAAATCGGCGCCGGTGAAGTCGACCGCGACCTGGCCCACGTGATCGCCATCAAGAAAGCCCTGGGTGACCGCGCCAGTGTGCGGGTCGACGTCAACCAGGCCTGGGATGAAGCGGTCGCGGTGCGCGCCTGCCGGATCCTCGGCAACAACGGCATCGACCTGATCGAACAGCCCATCTCGCGCAACAACCGTTCCGGCATGGTCCGCCTCAACGCCATCAGCCCGGCGCCGATCATGGCCGATGAATCCATCGAATGCGTGGAAGACGCCTTCAACCTGGCCCGCGAAGGCGCGGCTTCGGTGTTTGCCCTGAAAATCGCCAAAAACGGTGGCCCCCGGGCGGTCCTGCGCACGGCGGCCATTGCCGAGGCGGCGGGTATCGGCCTGTATGGCGGCACCATGCTTGAAGGCGGGATCGGCACCCTGGCCTCGGCCCAAGCCTTCCTGACCCTGAACAAACTGAGCTGGGACACCGAGCTGTTCGGCCCGCTGCTGCTGACCGAAGACATTCTCAGCGAGCCACCGGTGTACCGCGATTTCCAGCTGCACGTCTCGAACGCGCCGGGCCTGGGCCTGAGCCTGGACGAAGAGCGACTGGCGTTCTTCCGCCGCGATAAAACCTCCACCCTTCATACTGTCTGAGGAGAGCGTCATGCTATTCCACGTCAAAATGACCGTGAACCTTCCGCTCGACATGAACCCCGAGCGCGCCGCGCAGCTCAAGGCCGACGAAAAGGCCCTGGCCCAGCGCCTGCAGGAGCAGGGCAAGTGGCGCCACCTGTGGCGCATTGCCGGCCTGTACGCCAACTACAGCGTGTTCGATGTCGACAGCGTGCAGGAATTGCACGACCTACTGATGCAACTGCCGCTGTATCCGTACATGGCGATCGAAGTTAACGCCATGTGCAGGCATCCTTCGTCCATCCGTGAGGACGATCGCTGAGTCGCTGGTCAGTCTGAGAACCACTCTAATAAATACAAGATGAGGAACAATCATGAACGTCAGAATTTCCCACACTGCCGATGCCCAGAAGTTTCTTGAAGAAGCCAGCGGCCAGTTCACCGAAGGCGGCAACCCACGGGCCAAGGCGCTGATCTATCGGATCCTGCGCGACTCGGTGAACATCATCGAAGACCTGAACGTCACCCCGGAAGAGTTCTGGAAGGCCGTCAACTACCTCAACGTCCTGGGTGCACGCCAGGAAGCCGGGTTGCTGGCCGCAGGCCTGGGCCTGGAACACTACCTGGACCTGCTGATGGACGCCGCCGACGAACAGGCCGGTAAAAGCGGTGGTACCCCTCGCACCATCGAAGGACCGCTGTATGTGGCCGGCGCCCCCCTGAGCAACGCCGAAGCGCGTCTTGACGACGGCGTCGACCCGGGCGTGGTGCTGTTCATGCGCGGCCAGGTCAAGAACACCGCCGGCGAGCCGTTGGCAGGGGCCATTGTCGACGTGTGGCACGCCAATACCGGTGGCACCTATTCCTACTTCGATGGCAGCCAGTCGGAATTCAACCTGCGCCGACGCATCGTCACCGATGCCGAAGGCCGCTATCGCTTCCGCAGCATCGTGCCATCGGGCTACGGTTGCCCGCCGGACGGCCCAACCCAGCAATTGCTCGACCAACTGGGCCGCCATGGTCAGCGTCCGGCGCATATCCACTTCTTTATCTCGGCCGACGACCATCGCCATTTGACCACCCAGATCAACCTGGATGGCGATGAGTTCCTGCACGACGACTTCGCCTACGCCACTCGCGACGAGCTGATCGCCCAGATCACCTTCAGCGAAGACCAGGCGCGGGCCAAGGCCCTGGGCGTCAGCGGGCGCTTTGCCGAAATCGAGTTCGACTTCACCCTGCAGTCCTCGGCCCAGCCGGACGAGCAGCAGCGCATGGAGCGAGTGCGCGCCCTGGAAGACTGATAAAGGGTGTGCTGATGTTTCCAAACCACGGGATGACCTAGCGGCTATCCCGTGGTTTTTGGCATTGTGGCAAGCGTTGCGTGATGGGCCAGCGGTGGCGATCGATCACCGCCCGATAATAACAATCAGAGTGACCGGGTTATGGAAACGCATCTGTTGAGTGAGCGCAGTAGGGTGTTTGTCCACGCCGATCCCTACGCGGTATCCGGCTATGTGAACCAGCACGTGGGCAACCACTGCATCCGCCTGCCCAAGTCCGGCAGCCCCCAGGCCAGCCTCAATCACCGTCAGTTCGCCAGCCTCGATCTGTGCAGCATCAGCTACGGCGGCATCGTACGCGTGACCTCGCCGGCGCTGGAAACCATCTACCACCTGCAAGTGCTGCTGCGCGGTCATTGCCTGTGGCGTGGCCATCGCCAGGAACACTACTTCGCCCCCGGGGAGTTGCTGCTGATCAACCCCGATGATCCGGTGGACCTGACGTATTCCGACGATTGCGAAAAATTCATCATCAAGATGCCCACCCGCCTGCTCGAATCGGTGTGCCAGGAACAGCGCTGGCTGTATCCGGGGCAGGGCGTGCGCTTCCTGGAAAACCGCTACCAGTTGCATGAACTGGAAGGCTTCATCCACCTGTTGAGCATGGTCTGCCGTGAAGCCGAGGCGGCCGAACGCATGCCCAGGGTTCAGGAGCACTATGCGCAGATTGTGGTGAGCAAGATGCTCAGCCTGATGAAAACCAATGTCCGGCGTGCGGGGCTGGGTTCGTCCTCGGCGACCTTCGAGCTGATTGCCGATTACATCGAGAACAACCTCAAGCAAGACATCGGCTGTGAAGAACTGGCGCAACAGGCGCAGATGAGCCTGCGTTCGCTGTACGGCCTGTTCGAACGCAACGCCCGCACCACGCCCAAACACTACATCCGCCAGAAGAAGCTGGAACGGGTCAACGCCTGCCTCAGCGACCCTAGCTGCAACGTGCGCAACGTCACTGAACTGGCGATGGATTTCGGCTTTCTGCACCTGGGACGCTTCTCCGAAAACTACCGCAAACAATTCGGCGAACTGCCCTCCGATACCCTCAAGCGGCGGCATTGATCCGCCTGGCGGCGCCTTCACCTGAATATCGCGGCGTCCGTGCCGGCCAGCGCAGCCTCGCGGGCTCGGCAGCGGCTACAGGGCTACAGGGCGCCGGGGTTTGCACAAAACGGATAGTGGTCTGCAGTCAGTGGATATTGCGTCCCCCCCTCGCGTCCTAGGATGAGCCTGCCTGAATAAAAACAATGGAGGCGGCGGCCATGTCCCTGCGACCCGAATACCTTCACTCCCTGCTTGAAGAAGATAAAGAGCAGGGCGTCTACCGCTGCAAGCGGGAGATGTTCACCGACCCTCGTCTGTTCGATCTGGAGATGCAGCACATCTTCGAAGGCAACTGGCTGTACCTCGCCCACGAGAGCCAGATCCCCAACATCAACGATTACTACACCACCACCATGGGCCGCCAATCGATCTTCATTGCGCGCAACAAGGAGGGGGCGCTCAACGCCTTTATCAACGCCTGCAGCCATCGCGGCGCCATGCTGTGCCGGCACAAGACCGGCAATAAATCCTCCTACACCTGCCCGTTCCACGGCTGGACCTTCAACAACTCCGGCAAGCTGCTCAAGGTCAAGGACCCGGCCGCCGCGGGCTACCCGTCGAGTTTCAACTGCGAGGGCTCCCATGACCTGACCAAGGTCGCGCGCTTTGAGTCCTATCGCGGCTTCCTGTTCGGCAGCCTCAAGGCCGACGTCGTGCCGCTGGTGGAGCACCTGGGGGAGTCGGCAAAAATCATCGACATGATCGTCGACCAGTCCGCCGACGGCCTGGAAGTGCTGCGCGGCTCGTCGAGTTACATCTACGAAGGCAACTGGAAACTCACCGCCGAAAACGGCGCCGACGGCTACCACGTCAGCTCGGTGCACTGGAACTACGCCGCCACCCAGAGCCAGCGCAAGCAGCGCGAGGCCGGCGAAGACATCCGCACCATGAGCGCCGGCAGCTGGGCCAAGCAGGGCGGCGGTTTCTACTCCTTCGACAAGGGGCATATGCTGCTCTGGACCCGCTGGTCCAACCCCGAGGATCGCCCGCTCTACGAGCGCCGTGACGAGCTGGCCCAGGACTTCGGCCAGGCCCGTGCCGACTGGATGATCGAGAACTCGCGCAACCTGTGCCTGTACCCCAACGTCTACCTGATGGACCAGTTCAGCTCGCAGATCCGCATCGCCCGCCCGATTTCCGTGGACCGCACCGAAATCACCATCTATTGCATCGCGCCCAAGGGTGAAAGCGATCACGCCCGCTCCAGCCGGATTCGCCAGTACGAAGACTTCTTCAACGTCAGCGGCATGGCCACCCCCGATGACCTCGAAGAGTTCCGCTCCTGCCAGATGGGGTACCAGGGCAGCACCACGGCCTGGAACGACATGTCCCGCGGCGCCGAACACTGGGTCGAAGGCCCGGACGCGGCGGCGCAAGAGATCGACCTCAACCCCATCCTCAGCGGCGTGCGCACCGAGGACGAGGGCCTGTTTGTGATGCAGCACAAGTATTGGCAGGAAACCATGCTCCGCGCCCTGGCAGCCGACGAGTCGCGCAAGATCGCCGTGGAGGCCGTGCAATGAGTATTTCCATTGAGGCCGTGCGCGAGTTTCTGTACCGCGAGGCCCGTTACCTGGACGACAAGGACTGGGACAGCTGGCTGGAACTCTATGCCCCCGACGCCACCTTCTGGATGCCGTCCTGGGACGACAACGACCAACTCACCGAAGACCCGCAGCGGGAAATTTCGCTGATCTGGTACGGCAACCGCTGCGGCCTCGAAGACCGCGTGTTCCGGATCAAGACCGAACGCTCCAGCGCGAGCATTCCCGACACCCGCACCTCGCACAACCTGAGCAACATCGAACTGCTGGAGCAGGGCGACGGCCGGTGCCGCGTGCGCTTCAACTGGCACACCCTGAGCTTTCGCTACAAGACCGTGGACAGCTACTTCGGCAGCAGTTTCTACACCCTAGATGTGCGCGGCGATAACCCGCTGATCCTGGCCAAGAAGGTCATCCTGAAGAACGACTACGTTCGTCAGGTCGTCGATTTCTACCACCTCTGAGGCGACTGCCATGACTCATCAAATCGCACTCAACTTCGAAGACGGGGTGACTCGCTTCGTCGCCGCCAACGCCGGGGAAACCGTGGCTGACGCGGCCTATCGCCAAGGCATCAACATCCCCCTGGATTGCCGCGATGGCGCCTGTGGCACCTGCAAATGCTTCGCCGAGGCCGGGCGCTACGACCTGGGGGAGGAATACATCGACGACGCCTTGACCGCAGACGAAGCCGAGCAGGGTTTTGTCCTCACCTGCCAGATGCGCGCCCTGAGCGATTGCGTGGTGCGGGTGCCGGCATCGTCCCAGGTGTGTCGCGCCGCCCAGGCGACCTTCACCGCCCGCATCAGCGCCGTGCGCCAGCTGTCCGACAGCACCATTGCCTTGTCGATCAAGGGCGAGGCCTTGAGCAAACTGGCGTTCTTGCCCGGCCAGTACGTGAACCTCGTGGTGCCGGGCAGCGAGCAGAGCCGGGCCTATTCCTTCAGCTCCCTGCAGCGCGATGGCGAGGTCAGCTTTCTGATTCGCAACGTGCCCGGCGGGCTGATGAGCAGCTTCCTCACCGGGCGGGCCTTGGCTGGCGACAGCATGAGCCTGGCCGGCCCCCTGGGCAGCTTCTACCTGCGGGACATCCGTCGCCCGCTGCTGTTGCTGGCGGGCGGCACCGGGCTCGCGCCCTTTACCGCGATGCTGGAGAAAATCGCCGAGCAGGGCAGCGAGCATCCGTTGCACCTGATCTACGGCGTGACCAACGACTTCGACCTGGTGGAGCTGGACCGCCTGCAAGCCCTGGCCGCGCGCATCCCCAATTTCAGTTTCAGCGCCTGCGTGGCCAACCCCGAGAGCCAGCACCCGCTCAAGGGCTACGTGACCCAGCACATCGAGCCCCAGCACCTTAATAACGGCGATGTCGACGTCTACCTCTGCGGCCCGCCGCCGATGGTCGAGGCGGTGAGCCAGTTCATTCGCGAGCAGGGCATCGCCCCGGCGAATTTCTACTATGAAAAGTTCGCCGCCAGCGCGGCCTGAGCTTCGCGGGCGTTACCGGCGTGGGCGGATGGCCCGCGCCGCCGTCAGTCATTGACAGGAGGTTGCTATGCACCGATTTCACGAAAAAGTCGCCCTGGTCACCGGCGCCGCCCAAGGCATCGGCCGCCGCGTGGCCGAACGCCTGGCCGCAGAGGGCGCATGGCTGATCCTGGTGGATCGCTCCGAGCTGGTGTTTGAGCTGCAAGCCGAGCTGGCACCTGAGTATCAGGTGCTGGCCCTGACCGCCGACCTTGAGCAATACAGCGAATGCGAGCGGGTGATGGCCTCGGCGGTCGAGCGCTTCGGGCGCCTCGATGTGCTGGTCAACAATGTGGGCGGCACCATTTGGGCCAAGCCCTTTGAACACTACGAACCGGCGCAGATCGAGGCCGAGGTCCGGCGCTCGCTGTTCCCGACCCTGTGGTGCTGCCATGCCGCGCTGCCGTACATGCTGGAGCAGGGCAGCGGCGCCATCGTCAACGTCTCGTCCATTGCCACCCGCAGCATCAACCGCGTGCCCTATGGCGCGGCCAAGGGCGGCGTGAATGCGCTCACCGCCTGCCTGGCGTTTGAAACCGCCGGACGCGGGGTGCGGGTCAATGCCACGGCGCCGGGCGGCACCGAAGCGCCCCCGCGGCGCATCCCGCGCAACAGCGCCGAGCAGAGCACCGAGGAAAAAATCTGGTACCAGCAGATCGTCGACCAGACCGTCGACAGCACCTGGATGAAACGCTACGGCACCATCGACGAGCAGGCGTCGGCGATCCTGTTCCTGGCCTCCGACGAGGCGTCCTACATCACCGGCATGGTCATGCCGGTAGGCGGTGGCGACCAGGGCTGAACCTCGGCTGGTGCACTCACTTTCGCTTTCTAAAAACAACAACAAGAGTCAGATGCCATGCGAAAAATAGACAGCAATCAATTGATCGACGAGGCGCGCTTCAACGCCTTCCATTGGCGCGTGCTGTTCTGGTGCGCGCTGATCATCATCTTCGACGGCTACGATCTGGTGATCTACGGCGTGGTGCTGCCGGTGCTGATGAAAGAGTGGGGCCTGAGCCCCTTGCAGGCCGGGGCCCTGGGCAGCTATGCGCTGTTCGGCATGATGTTCGGCGCGCTGTTTTTCGGCTCGTTATCCGACCGCATCGGGCGCAAGAAGGTGATTGCGATCTGCGTGATCCTGTTCAGCGGCTTCACCGTGCTCAATGGTTTTACCAGCACCCCGACCCAGTTTGGCATCTGCCGCTTTATCGCCGGCCTGGGCATCGGCGGGGTGATGCCCAATGTGGTGGCGCTGATGAGTGAATACGCGCCGAAGAAAATGCGCAGCACCCTGGTGGCGATTATGTTCAGCGGCTACTCGGTGGGCGGCATGCTGTCGGCTGGCCTGGGCATTGTGCTGTTGCCCAATTTCGGCTGGCAGTCGGTGTTTTACGTGGCGGTGATTCCGTTGCTGTTGCTGCCGCTGATCCTCACGTTTTTACCGGAGTCGGTGGGGTTCATGCTGCGTCAGGGCCGCGAGGAAGAAGCGCGCCAGGTGCTGCAACGCATCGAGCCGAGCTTCGTGCCGCAAGCCGGTGACGAGTTCAGCAAGGCCGCGCTCAAGGCCGCCGGGGCGCCGGTGGTGCAACTGTTTCGTGAGGGCCGGGCCCTGAGCACACTGATGCTGTGGGTGGCGTTTTTCTGCTGCCTGCTGATGGTTTACGCGCTCAATTCCTGGTTGCCCAAATTGATGGCCAGCGCCGGCTACGGCCTGGGGTCGAGCCTGATGTTCCTGCTGGTGCTGAACTTCGGCGCGATCTTCGGTGCGGTGGGCGGCGGCTGGATCGGCGACCGGCTGAACCTGCAAAAGGTGCTGGTGGCGTTTTTTGTGGTGGCCGCGCTCTCCATCAGCCTGCTGGGCTTCAAGAGCCCGACCGGGTTGCTGTACGGCTTGATCGCCATCGCCGGAGCCACCACTATCGGCACCCAGATCCTGGCCTATGCCTGTGTCGCCCAGTTCTACCCCATGGCCATTCGCTCCACCGGCCTGGGTTGGGCCTCGGGAGTGGGGCGCAGCGGGGCGATTGTCGGGCCGATCCTGGGCGGCGCCCTGGTCGCCATCGAGCTGCCGCTGCACTACAACTTCATGGCGTTTGCGATTCCGGGAGCGGTCGCGGCCCTGGCCATGTGTTTTGTCTACCCGCGCCAGGCCAGCCCCGTGCCGGTGACTGTCGCCGGTGCATCGTCAGCCTAGAACCTGCGGGCGAAGGAGCGCCCGCGTTGTTTCCCCCAGGTGTTGGAGCCTGCATGAATAAGCTGCTCAAGGACTTTTCGTTGTCGGCGGCGGTGGCCGGTTTTATCGCCACCCTGATTTCCTATGCCGGGCCACTGGTGATTGTGTTCCAGGCGGCCAAGGCCGCCGGCCTGCCCCAGGAGGTGCTGTCGTCGTGGATCTGGGCGATCTCCATCGGCAGCGGCGTGCTCGGCATTGTCCTCAGCCTGCGCTTCAAGGTGCCGGTGATCATCGCCTGGTCGGCCCCCGGCTCGGCGCTGCTGGTGGGCCTGTTGCCGGGCATCAGCCTGAACGAAGCGGTGGGCGCCTACCTGGTGGCCAGCGCGCTGATCTTGCTGGTGGGGTTGTGCGGCATTTTCGACAAGATCATCGGTCGGCTGCCGGCGGCGATTTCGGCGGCGATGCTGGCCGGGATCCTGTTCAGCTTCGGCACCCAGTTGTTTCGCTCGATGGCCGACAAGCCGCTGCTGGTGGGGGCGATGTTTGGCACCTACCTGCTGTTCAAGCGAGCGTGGCCGCGTTATGCGGTGCTGGCGGTGTTGCTGGTGGGCTGCGCGATTTCCCTGGGCTCGGGCGAGATCAACCAGTCGGCGTTGGTCATTGGCCTGGCCACGCCCCATTGGATCAGCCCGGCCTTCAGCTGGAGCGCAGTGTTCAACGTGGCCTTGCCGCTGGTGGTGGTGGCGCTGACCGGGCAGTTCGTGCCGGGCATCGCGGTGCTGCGCAACGACGGTTACACCACCCCGGCCAGCCCGATCATCGCCAGCAGTGGCCTGGCCAGCCTGTTGCTGGCGCCGTTCGGTTGCCACGGCCTGACCCTGGCGGCGATCACTGCCGCCATCTGCACCGGCCGCGAATCCCATGAAGACCCGGGCAAACGCTATATGGCCGGGGTCATGGGCGGGGTCTTCTATCTGCTGCTGGGGGTGTTCGGCGCGACCCTGGTGTCGATGTTCAGCGCCTTTCCCCGGGCGTTGATCGCGGCCCTGGCCGGCCTGGCGCTGTTCGCCGCCATTGGTGGAGCGCTGAGCGGGGCGATGGCGGTGCCCAGGGACCGCGAGGCGGCGCTGATCACCTTCCTGGTGACCGCGTCGGGCATGTCCTTGTTCGGCTTGTCGGCGGCGTTCTGGGGCCTGATTTTCGGCCTGGCCGCCCACGCCGTGCTGACCTTGCGCCGGCCGCGTGCGGGCCCGGCCGGTGCGGAGCCGGTTCAGACCCGGAACTGACTCACCAGGCGCATTTGCTGCGTCGCCAACTCGTTGAGCTGGGTGCTGACCTGGGCCGATTCGTCGGCCTGGCCGCTCAGGGTTTCGGTGACCTGGCGGATCGCGGCCACATTGCGGTTGACCTCTTCGGCCACCACGCTCTGCTCCTCGGCGGCACTGGCGATCTGCAGGTTCATGTCGCTGATCACCAGCACCGCCTGGCTGATGCGTTGCAACGCCGCCACCGCGTCCTGCACCTGGCTGGCGCTGTCCTGGGCCTGGCTGTGGCTGCTGTGCATCGACGCCACCAGAGCCTGGGTGCTGCCCTGGATCTGTTCGATGACCCCGCGAATCTGCTCGATGGAATCCTGGGTGCGCCGCGCCAGGTTGCGCACCTCATCGGCCACCACCGCAAAGCCGCGCCCGCTTTCCCCGGCCCGGGCGGCTTCGATGGCCGCGTTCAGCGCCAGCAGGTTGGTCTGCTCGGCGATGCTGCGGATCACTTCCAGCACCTGGCCGATCTGCTCGCTGTTGGCGGCCAGGGTCTGCACCTGGCCCATGGACTGGCTGACGTCGGCGGCCAGGTGTTCGATGGCCCGGGTGCTGTGGGCGATGATTTGCAAGCCATCCTGGGTCGACTGGTCAGCCCCCTTGGCGGCCTGGGCGGCGCTGGCGGCACTGTGCGCGACCTCCTGGGCGGTGGCGCTCATTTCATGGGAGGCGGTGGCCACCTGCTCGATCTCGCGGAACTGGGTCTGCATGCCCTGGCTGGTGAGGCGGGCAATGTTCGACGACTGATCGGCGGTGCCCCGGGCTTCGGTGACGCTCAGCTTGATGTCGCGGATCAGCGGTTGCAGTGTGTCGAGAAAGCGGTTGAAGCCCTGCACCAGTTGCCCCAGCTCATCCTGGCGGCTGTAGCTCAGGCGCTGGGTCAGGTCGCCGTCGCCACTGGCGATGCCTTGCAGCATGGCCGCCACCTGTTTGATCGGCCGCGTGGCGCTGCTGGCGCACAGGGCCATCAGCAGCAGGCCGAGGGCGGCGGCCACGGCGGTGACCAGCAGGGTCTTGAGCATGTTGTCGCGCTGGGCGCTTTCCAGCAGTTGTTGCAGGCTCAGGGCGTCGGCCAGTTGCACCTGTTTCGGCAGGTCGATCACCACGGCCCAGGGGCTGGCATCGGCAATCGGTTGCACCGGGAACAGCGCGCGGATTGACTGACCCTGGTCCAGGGTCTGCGCCTGATTGCTGCGCAGCTGTTGCAGCAGGGCTTCGCCAGGGGTGCCGAGGGCCTGTTGCACGGTGCTGCCGAGCTTGTCCGGCGCACCGCTGGCCCCGGCCAACACACCGCTGCTGGAGAGAATCAGCATCTCGCCGGCACCGTCGAACAACTCGCGGCGCGCATCGACGGCGGCGGCTTGCAGGGTGTCGAGGGCGATGTCGACGCCGACCACGCCGAGCACCTGCCCGTTCACCATCAGCGGCTGGGAAATGGAGGTCATGACCAGGGTCTTGCCGCTGACCGAGTCGGCGTAGGGCTCCAGCAGGCAGGTCTTGCCGGTGTTTTTCGGGCAGCTGTAGAAGGCGTTGTAGGGCGCACCGCTGAGGCCCGGTGCGGCGTTGTTGATGTCCTGCTCGGCGACCACGATGTTTTGCCCGCTGCCCCCCGAGCGGTTCCAGTAACTGGCGAAGCGTCCCTGTTCGTTGGCGCCGTGGGCGGTGTCGCCGACAAACTCGGCGTCGCGTCCGTCCAGGCCGTTGGGCTCCATGACCAGCCACACCCCGAGCAGTTTTTCATTGTGCTCGAAGGCCGTGCGCAGGCCCTGGTTGACCTCGGTGCGCAGGGCCTCGGGGCTCAGGCCGCGACTGCCGAGCAGGCCCCGCAGTTGCAGGAACTGATCGTTGAGCGCGTTGACCACCCGCAGGCTCTCGGAGAAGTTGCGTTGCAGCAACTGGGCCTTTTCCGCGGCTTTGGCCTGCAACAGGTTCTGCACCCCACGGGTCAGCATCTGGCTGCTGGCGTCCTTGACCAACTGATTGGTCGCGGCGCCCTGGTAGAGGTTCATACCCACCACCAGCGCGATCACACTCAGCAGGCAGACCCCTGACAGCAGGACGATTTTCAGGCGGATGGTCAGGCGCTGGAACATACAGAGGCACTCGCAGGCGGGAGGAGGGAGAGCCCCGCAGCAAGCCTTGTGCCAGTTGATGGCAAATAGCCAAGGCCTTGGTTTTCAAGGCCTGTGTCCGGATTGATGCAACGCCCGCACCCGCCTCCTGTCGCAATTTGCGAAAGCCCTGAGACACCGTTGCTGCGCTGTGCTGCCTTGAAAGCGCTGGCGCTAGACCGCAGGTGCACGGTGTTCATTCCGGCCAGCGCAGCCTGGCGGCAGCGACCGCAGCTCGCAGAAAATGAATCATTTTCGATACAACACTTACCCATTCTTTACCTATAAACCGTGCTCAAACCGCTAACCATGCTGTCTGAAGTGACAGGAAAGTTTCTTTTCTTTCGAAAATGAGAGTGAGCACATGATGGTTAAGCGAATGACCCAGGCGGCGGCGCTGGTTGCGTTGTTGTCGTCTTTGTCCGGCTGCTGGATGTTCTTCCCGCCAGGTGGCGGTGGTGGGCATGGCGGCGGCCACGGCGGTGGCCCAGGCGGTTATGACGGCGGTGGCCGTGGCGGCCCGGGTGGCGATCGCCGCTGAGTGTTGGAACCTGCAATGGCGGCCGTGAGGCCGCCATTTTCATATGCCCGCGTCAGGCATCCTTGGGAACGGTAAGGGGCAAGGCGATCGCCGGCGCATCGGCCAGGCGCCGTCCGGATTTCTCCATCAGGTACCCGACAATCTCCCGGGGCGTCATTTCGATCTGTGACAGTTCCGGGTCCTTGAACCAGTCGTCCGGCCAGAAGATCAGGTCCGAGGCATTGGCATTGTCAAAGTTGCTTTCCAGCAATTGCAGGGCGTAGTTCACATCCGAATCATCGCCGCCGCTGGTGCAGACAAACTCCGCCAGGGCGCAGGCCTCGTCGAAGCTTAAATCCTCCACGTACTTTTTCTGGTGAAACGCCGAGCGGATAAAGTCATCCTCACTGGTGTAACTGTAGAAGTCGCGAAACTCGTGGAATTCGAAGGGTCGGCTGGCGACGCTGTTCCACTGTTCGATCAGCGCAATGATGCCGGGGTCGTCTTCATCGCGGTGTTGTTCCATCAGGTTATCCAGGGCTTGGAGCAGGGCGTTCATCGCGGCCCGTTGTTCGGTGTTTGGGCGTCGCGGTTGCAGCCGATCCGGAATGGCCATGCAAGGCTCCTGTGCAGCGAAATAAATGTTAAGGGGGCTGATGCCTAATGCCGCAAGCGGCAGCGGGCGCCATGCTACCTGAGCGCCGCGGCCAGGGGCAGGCATCAGCCGATCCGATCGCCACCCAGGGCGTCGCGCTGCATCGAGTACAGGTTTCGTTCGATGGTTTCGCAGAGGGTTTCCATCTGGATCTGGTGTTCGCTGGCACGAAACGGGCTTTGCAGGTCGGTGCCGATGCGTTCGATGGCCAGCAGCATAAAACCGACCACGGTCGAGGCCAGTGGGGTGTACCAGCCCAGGGACTCCACCAGGCCCACCGGCACGATCAGGCAGAACAGCGAAATAAACAGCCGTGGAAAATACACATAGGGGTAGGGCAGCGGCGTGTTGGCGATCCGCTCCATGCCGCCCTGGCTGTTGGACAGCTCGACCAGGGTCGTTTCCAGCCGCGCCAGGCGAATGCTGTCCAGGCGCCCGGCCTTGTACTCCTTGGCCAGCAGCGCCGCCGAGCCATTGAGAATGTCGTTGGCAAAATTGTTGGTGGTGCCGCTACGGGCAAACTCCTCGGGGGGAATAAAGGCCCGCACTTCATCCGGGCACGGCTGGCCCTTGAGGTGCGCCGCCAGGCAGTTCACATAGGCTACGTGGCGGCGCAACAGGGTGGATTTCACCGGGTTCACCTCGCTTCCCGGGTCATCCAGCAGGGTCAGCACTTGCCGGGCGAAGCTGCGGGAGTGGTTGACCATCGCCCCCCACAGCGTCCGCGCTTCCCACCAGCGGTTATAGGCGCTGCTGTTGCGAAAACTGATCAGCACCACCAGCGCCGAGCCGAGCAAGGTCAGGGGCATCAGCGGCAAGTTGATCTTGCTGTTGAGAAACAGCATGAAGTCCACGGTGACGGCCACATCCCAGATCAGCAGCCAGAACAGGGCCCAGCCCACATAGCCCAGGGTCTTGATGATCAGGCGGTATTTTTTGACGATGGCAGCTTTCAAACGAGAACCTCGCAACGGGCGGTAAGCATCAATGGCCTAGTTCGGACGCCGTTTGCCGGACAAAGGTTCGCCGGCCGCTGCAATCAATGATCCCGAGAACCGAATCGTTTCAGACCGGCTGCGGCGCGGCACGCCCCACGGCCTGGGGGCTGGCCGTCAGCAGCAGCCGCGCGCACAGGCCACCCTCGGCGCGGTTGTGCAGCTCCAACTGGCTGCCGATCTTGCCGGCGATCATGTTGACGATCGCCAGCCCCAGGCCCGCGCCGTTGGCATTGCCCTGGCTGTAGAACCGCTCCAGCAGCCGCGCCCGGTCCTGTTCGTCGATGCCGGGGCCAGAATCTTCGACGCTGAGGTGGACCGCCCCCGACGGCTGAGGCTGCACCCGGACCCAGACCTCGCTGCCCGGCGGCGAGAAGTTCAGGGCATTGGTCACCAGGTTCTGCAGGGCGATGGCCAGGGCCACCGGGTCGGTGTCGACCTGGCACGTTTCGTCGCCGTCCAGCACCAGTTCGACGTCCTTTTCCAGGGCCAGGGGCGTCAGCTCCGCCAGCTCCTCGCGGACCAGGGCGGTGAGCTGCACGGTGCTGCGGGTGGGGTTGTTCAACTGCGGTTCGATGCGCGCCATGGTCAGCAACTGGCTGCCGATGCGGGTCGCACGGTCGACGCCGCTGACCAAAAAATCCAGGGCCTCGCGCCGCTGTTCCGGGCTGCCGGCGCTCTGCGCGTTTTGCGCGTGAATCCGCAGAATCGCCAGGGGCGTGCGCAGTTCGTGGGCCGCATCGGCGATAAAGCGCCGCTCGCGTTCGAGCAGGGTGTCGATCTGTGCCAGCAACTGATTGAGGGCGGTGTGCATCGGCTCCAGGTCCCGGGGCAGGGGCTTGAGCTGCAAGGGTTGCAGGGTCGCGGTGTTGCGCCCGCGTATGGCCTGGGCCATGGCCCGCAAGGGTTTCAGGCCCCAGCCGATGCTGAGCCAGATCAGCAGTGTCAGCAGCGGCACGCCGATCAGGGTCGGCCACAGGGTGTGGCGCATGATGCGCTGGATCAGGTCCTGGCGAATGTCGTCGCGTTCGCCGACCCAGATCAGCAGCCCCTGTTGGTCGTCGGCCAGGAGAAAGGCGCACCAGTCGTTGCCGTGGTCGACAAGGTCGTGGGAGCCGAGGGTGGTGGGCGGTGCCTTGAGTTCCGGGGCCTCGGCGGAACGCACCAGCAATTGGCCGTCGCTGCGCCAGACCTGGAACGTCAGGCGGGTCTCGTAGGGGTGGGCCACCCCGTCTTCGCCGACCCGGCTCATGGCCTGGTCGAAGGCCTGGTACAGCCGGTCCCAGTCCGCCTCGCCCGGGTCGCGCTGGCGCAATACGCCTTGCAGCAGGCGCGCGCTCTGCGCCAGTTGGGCGTCGTACACCTCTTCGATTTCATGGTGGCTGTCGCGCAGCACCAGCCAACTGATCAGCACATCCCCCAGCAGCACCAGGAGCAAAACCGGCAGCAGAATCCGCGCGCGTACCGAGTTCATGGCTTGAGCTCCAGCACGTAACCCACGCCGCGCACGGTGCGAATCAGCTCGGCACAGAGCTTTTTGCGCAGGTTATGGATCAGCACTTCCAGGGTGTTGCTCTCGACCCGGTCCTGCCAGCCGTACAGCGCCCGGGACAGGCGCTCGCGGGTGACCACCTTGCCCGGGCGCACCATCAATTGGTGCAGCAACTGGTACTCCATGGGCGTGACCACGATGTCCTGGCCCTGGTAGCTGACCTGCTGCGTGGCCGGGTCGAGGCTGACCCCCGCGTGCTCCAGCAGCGGCTGCGCCCGGCCCTGGCTGCGGCGCAGCAGGGCGCGGACCCGGGCCTTGAATTCCTCGACATCGAACGGCTTGACCAGGTAATCGTCGGCCCCGGCGTCCAGCCCGGCGATGCGCTCGGCAGTGCCGTCGCGGGCCGTGAGAATCAGCACCGGCAGGTCGTGCTGCTCGGCGCGCAATTGTTGCAACAATTGCAGGCCGTCGAGGCGCGGCAGGCCCAGGTCCAGCAGCAACAGGTCGAAACTCTCGCTGCGCAGGGCGTGCAGGGCGTCGAGGCCGTCCTGCAGCCAGTCCAGGGTGTAGCCCTCGGCGCTCAAGGCCACGCGAATGCCTTGGCCCAGGGCACGATCATCTTCGACAAGGAGCAGGCGCATGGCGGGGTCTCGGTAGGGGAGCGGGGGCTTGAACGGCGGCATGATGACGCCAGGCGTGGTGCTCCGGCAGTGCTTTGTGTCGGGAAAGATGTAACGGCTCGTTGCCAACTAAGGTTGCCCTAAGCTTGGTTTTGCACAGTGCAGCCTCCTCACCAGACGAGAGCGTTTCCATGCGTAAAATTCTCCTGTTGTCCCTGATCATCGCCAGCCCCCTGGCCGTTGCCGGCCCGCAATGCACCACCGCCGAGCGCTCGCAATGGCAAGACCAGAAGGCCTTCCAGGAGCAGCTCAAGGCCCAGGGTTACGAGATCAGCAAGTTCAAGGTCACCGACGGCAACTGCTACGAGATCTACGGCTTTGACAAAGACAAGCGCAAGGTCGAGATCTACCACGATCCGGTGACCGGCAAGGCGGTCAAGACCGAGATCAAGGGCTGATGCCAGCCGCGTCCCTGCGCCTCTGGGACCCCGTGGTCAGGCTGTTTCACCTGTCCATCGCCGGGGTCTTCGTCGCCAACTACTTCTTCAATGAAGCCGGTGACGACTGGCATACCTGGCTCGGCTACTACGCCATGGCCTGGTTGCTGGCCCGCACGGTGTGGGGATTCATCGGCCCGCGCAGCGCGCGCTGGGCCGACTTCTGGCCGACGCCGAGCCGACTCAAGGCGCACCTGCGCTCGCTGCTGGAGCGGCGCCCGGCCCATCGCCTGGGCCATTCGCCCCTGGGCGCGCTGGTGATGCTGCTGATGCTGCTGGCGTTGCTGATCATTGGCCTCAGCGGCTGGGCCATGGAAGAGGTGGATGTGCTGTGGGGCGCCGACTGGCCGCTGTGGGTGCATGAAACCACGGCCAATGTGCTGCTGGGCCTGGTGGGCGTGCATGTTTGCGCCGCGTTGTACGAGAGCGTCCAGGTGCGCGACAACCTGCCGTTGTCGATGCTCACCGGTCGCCGTCGACGCCTGCCGGATGACGCCGCGCCCTGATCGTCCTTCCCTTGTTCCCACCCTGAATCTGCAACGGGCTCCCTATGCGTGCGCTTCCTGATCGCCTGATGTCTATCGGCTGTGGCCTGCTTCTGCTGGCGGTGTTCTTTGCCGCCTGGCGCAGCCATCCACCCCATGAACTGGCGCCTTTTGCCCAGGCCGGCCCCGCGACCGCCGCCACGGCGGCCGAGGCCCGCCCGCAATACAGCAGCCGCTTCGTGTCTTCGGAGCTGAAAGATTTCGTGCACTCGTCCTCGGTCACCGCCTTGCCCGGTGGCGACCTGATGGCCGTGTGGTTTGCCGGCTCCCGGGAGGGCGCCGCCGACGTCCAGGTGCGCAGCGCACGCTTTGACGCCAAGAGCGGCGAGTGGGGCGCGGAACAGGTGTTGGCGACCCGGGAAAGCACCCGCTCCGGCACCCAGCGCTACATTCGCAAGCTGGGCAACCCGGTGATCGCCCTGGCCCCGGATAACCGCCTGTGGATGTTCTACGTCTCGGTGTCGGTGGGCGGCTGGGCTACCAGCGCGATCAACGTGATGGTCTCCGACGACCTCGGACAGCACTGGAGCGCGCCGCGGCAACTGATCACCTCGCCGTTCTTCAATATCAGCACCCTGGTCCGCGCCGCGCCGGTGTTCCATGCCGATGGCTCCATCGGCCTGCCGGTGTACCACGAGTTCATGGGCAAGTTCGCCGAGTACCTGTACCTGAGCAGCGATGGCCAGGTGCTGGATAAATTCCGCATCAGCCGGGGCAAGCACTCCCTGCAGCCGACCATCGTGCCCCAGGACGGGCGCCGCGCCATTGCCATGCTGCGTTATGCCGGCGACAACCATCATCGGGTCCTGGCCAGCCGCACCGAAGACGCCGGGCAGACCTGGAGCGAGCCCTATCCGCTGGAACCGTCCAACCCCAATTCGTCCCTGGCCGCCGTGGGCACCGCCGACAACGGCTTGCTGGTGGCCCTCAACGACCTGCAGGACGGGCGCTTCAAGCTCAGCCTGTACGGCACCGATGCCAAGCTCAATGAATGGCGCAGCGTGGTGGAGCTGGACCAGTCCCCCGATCCCCTTGGCCAGCCGTTTTCGCCCGAGGCCTACAAGGAAATCATCGGCGAGGGCTTTCGCGCCTCCAGCGGCGCCCGGCGCCTGCCCCTGGAACAACGCTTCCTGAGCAACCTCGATTACCGAGTGTGCAAGCCCCGGGGCTGTGATTTCGAGTACGAGTACCCGTACTTCAGCCGCAGCGCCGACGGCATGTACCACCTGGTCTACTCGTGGAATAACACCTTTATCAAACATGTCAGCTTCAACGAGGCCTGGCTGGCGGAGCGCCTGTGATGCTTTCTCTGTGGCAAGCCCATCTGAGTTTTATCCTCCTGAGTTTTGTCCTGCTCGGCAGCTTGCGCCTGACCGCGCCCTGGCGGCCCTGGCTGTTGCCGGTGCTGGCGCTGGTGAGTTTTGTGCCGATCAATGGCTTGTCGCTGGCGGCCTATGTGCGCAGCGTTACCGATGACTTGGCCATCAGCACCCTGGTGCTGCTGGGCTGGGTCAGCCTGCGGCGCCTGGGGGTGGTACATCCACTGCCGCGCGGGAAGCGGGCGCAAGTGTGGCTGCTGTTCGGGCTGCTGGCCCTGAGCTTGTACCCGGCCACCCTCGGCCTGACCTATGTCGATCCGTATCGCTGGGGCTTCAACCCACGGCCGATGATTGTGCTGATGGGCGTGGCGGCCCTGGTGCTGCTGTGGCTGCGCAACCCCCTGGGCATGTGGATGCTGGGGGCGGGCACCCTGGCTTTTGCGCTGCGGCTCAAGGCTTCGGAAAACTACTGGGACTACCTGATCGACCCCTTGCTCGCGGGCTATTGCCTGGTAGCCGGGTGCGGCCTGCTGGCGGGGGCCGGTTGGCGCTGGCTGCGGCGGCGACCGCGGGCTGGGGCGGGTCGGTTGAAACCTTCGCTTTGACAACACAGAGGTAAACATGGGGTGGTTGCAATCACGCCGCCTGCGCTACGGCGTGGGCGCGATCGGCTTGGTATTCGCGGTGCTGGCGCTGTTGCGGCTGGTGTTTGTGCTGGGCTTCTCCGGAATTGACCTGGCGGTCGTCGAAGACAAATCGCAACTGCTGCAAACCCTGGGCATCGGTCTGCGCTTCGACCTGCGTCTGGCCCTGTTGCTGATGCTGCCTCTGGCGCTGCTGGCCTGGCTGCCGCGCTGGAACCTGCTACGGGTGCCGGCCCTGCGCTGGCTGGCCCGGGGGTATCTGCTGCTGGTGCTGGGGGCGGTGGGGCTGGTGTACATCGTCGATTTCGGCCACTACGCCTACCTCGGCGTGCGCATCAACGCCACGGTGCTGCGTTACCTCGACGACGCGCAAATCTCGCGGCAGATGGTCTGGGAAACCTACCCGGAGCTCTGGATCAGCCTGGCTTGGCTGGCTGCGCTGGGGCTGTGGTTAGGGGCTCTGGTCAAGCTGGAGCGGCTGACCCTGGACCGTCCGGCTCGGCCCATCGGCACCCTGGCCGTGGCCTCGGCCGCGGTGGTGGGGGTTGTCGCCGTGCTGCTGGCGCTACTGGGGCGGGTGGAAAAGCTCAACCTGGAAAACCCCGTACCCCTGCGCTGGAGCGATGCGTTCTTCTCCGGCAACAGCCAGGTCGCGGCCCTGGGCCTGAACCCGGTGCTGTTTTTGTACGACACCCTTAAGGCCGGCCAGGCGCAATTCGACGAAGCCCAGGTGCGCCAGCATTACCCCGCCGTGGCGCGCTACCTGGGGGTGCCGCAGCCGGATGCGCAGCGCCTGAATTTCGTCCGCGAGCAGGGGGTGCAGCCCTATCGCGCGCCGGGCCAGCGCCCGCCGAACGTGATCTTCGTCATGCTCGAATCCCTCGGCACCAGCGCGGTCGGCGCCTACGGCAACCCGCTGAACCCGACGCCCAACCTGGACAAGCTGGCGAGCCAGAGCTGGTTCTTCAAACACTTCTACGTCCCGGTCACCGGCACCGCGAAAACCGTGTGGGCCAGCATCACCGGGGTGCCCGATGTCACCCGCCAGGAGACCGCGACCCGCCACCCGCTGATCACCCGCCAGCACAGTGTGATCAACGCCTTCGAGGGTTACCAACGGCTGTACATGATTGGCGGCAACGCCGGCTGGGCCAACATCAACGCGCTGATCCGCCAGAGCATCGACGGCGTGCAGCTGTATGACGAGAGCCACTGGAAATCGCCGCTGGTGGACGTCTGGGGCATCTCCGACCTCGACCTGTTCAAGGAAAGCGACACCCTGCTGCGCGCCGTCCCCAAAGACCAACCGTTCTTCGCCTACCTGCAAACCTCCGGCAACCACCGGCCGTTCACCATCCCCAAAAGCAACGACGGCTTTGAGGTCAAACACCCGACCCTGGAACAGGTACAAGCCGCCGGCTCGCGCAGCGTGGAGCAATACAACGCCGTGCGCCTGCTCGACTTCAACATCGGCCGGCTGATGGACATCGCCAAGGCCGGGGGCTACTACGACAACACGATTTTTGTGTTCTTCGGCGACCACAACACCCGCATCAGCCAAATCCCGCACATGGCCCCGGCCTTTGAACAACTCGGGCTGGAGAGCAACAACGTGCCGCTGCTGATCCATGCCCCGGGGCTGTTGCAGCCCCGGGTGATCGAAGAAGCCGTCGGCCTTGCTGATCTACTGCCCACGGTGGCCGGCATGGCGGGCATGCCCTTTACCAATGGCGCCATGGGCCGGGATATTCAACAGCCAGCGCCGGAAGGGGAGCGGGTGGTGCCGTTGGTATTAAGGGAGGGGACCTTCCCGGTGATCGGCGGCGTGACCCAGGATTTTCTGCTGCAAATGCAGCACGACGGCAGTGGGCCGACCCTGCATGAGTTGGCCTCGCCCACCCCGCGTGACGACGTGGCTCAGCAACACCCGGAAGAGTTTCAGCGGTTGTTGGAGTTGACTCGGGGGCTGCATGAAACGGCACGCCTGATGCTCTACCGCAATGTGCGCTAGCTGTAGCCGCTGACGAGGCACGAGGCTGCGCTGGCCAGTGCAGGCGCCGTGGTGTGTCAGGTATACGCAGGCCACTCCTTAGGTCCAACGCAACATCACTCCCGGCAAGATCCCGCCGTCGTGGCGAGGGAGCTTGCTCCCGCTGGGCCGCAGAGCGGCCCCAAAACCAGCGAGCACGGTGTGTCAGCTTGATGCCAAGCGGGCCCATCAGAAGGGCCCAATCCTGACTCCCCAGCGTCCCTTGTCGCAAAGCAGTCAGGCTGAGAACACGGCGGTTTGAAGCACGCTTGAAAAACGGAACAGGCTGTCAGCCTGCTCCGTTTTATTAAAACCAGACGGCGACGTCAGCGTGCGGTTGTTGAAGGCTTGCCGGCATCCAGCAATGAATCCACCACCGCCCTGGCCATTTCCACCGAATGGATCATCGACCAAATCAACCCACGTTCCACGCCGCTGGCGCGTTCGGTGATTTCATCGCTGACTTGCACCGCGCAGTCGAGCAGCAGCGACACATGAATCAAGGCTTCTTCAGCACTGATACCGGCGCGCACGTTGAACAGCGAGTCGCGGCCGATTGAAGTGGGCGCTGTGTCTTTCAGGGAACTGAGGATTGATGCTTCGGCGTTGTTGGCGGCCAGGGCCAGGCGAATGCGCTGGGTGTCGTGATCGTGTTCGGGGGTTCTGAATTGCCCGGGTAAGGTTAGAGGCGGGTCGGGGACAAGCTTTTTCATGGTGCATCTCCTAGTACAGCTTTAGGAGCCATCACCGTCGCTGCTAAACGATAGGGTGGCGGCCGTTTGCAGGTTAGCAGACCGGTGTACTAGGAACCCGGCGCACCCGAAGGTGCCCTGCGCACGGCCACCATAAAACTGGGGCCGAAAAGAAGCGCCTCGTAAGAGGAGGCACTTTGCGCCTAGTACACGAGCTGCTAAACCCGGTCACTGATATGCAGTGACGAACCGAGCCTAGACAGCGCTTTTCACAGGCGCAAGCGGTTCGGATTCTCTAGGAAAAGTCGCTCAATGGAAAGCGAAGCGCCTTACGTGGAGTGACGAATAGGGATGGGTTTTGGGTTTCGGGATGTTACGCAAACCTCACCTTTTCCTTGTCAGGTCACCCTTTATTGCCGCCTTGAAATCGCTATCACTTATAACTGCAAAATTTCACTGCACTTGACTACCCGTTTGCATTCGACCTGACCATAGGTTGCATCGAACTGAGCAGCGCGCCTCGCAACCATGACCCGGCAGAGAGCGACCCATAGTTGCCCTTCGCAGAGACGCAGTCGCTGTCGGGGCTCTCAATTCGGTAGTGCTTCTAGGCATCAATAATTTAGTATCCGGGTAACTAAATAGGCTCCGACTGAGGCTCCTGTACGACATGAATGAATGCGCAAGTTTGATAGTGCATGCAGCCATCAAGCGAACACTTTGGTGTGAGACCAGCGATGGTAGATCTCATTTGCCACAGGACGACTTGTTAAAGCGAACTGAACCGCTTGTCATTCTCGGTGAAGCAGGCATGGGGAAAACACATCTTCTCAACTGGCTCGGGATGTCTCCAGGTTTTTTCCGTTGCACTGCACGCCAGTTGATCAACCGTCATGACCCGAAAACTTTACTAAATAATGCCGAAGTCTTAGTGATTGATGGGCTGGATGAGGTCAGCAGTCACAAGGACGGAGACGCGGTGGATCTTGTCCTGCGTCAACTCGGAAAACTAGATTACCCTCGCTTCATTCTTGCGTGCCGAGTGGCGGATTGGCGTAGCGCCACGGGTCTTGAGGCTATTCACGAACAGTACCCTCAAAAGCCAGTAGAGTTACACCTTGAGCCATTCAACGAAGATGATGCATCAGCCTTTCTAAGCGCCACACTTGGTGTCACTTCGGCCAAAAATGTGATCGAGCATTTCAATGCACGAGGGCTCAATGGGTTACTCGGTAACCCGCAAACTCTTGAACTAATTGCACGCGTTGCGGGTTCAGGGACATTACCTGGAACGCGCGGCGAACTCTTCGAGCGCGCCATTGAGGTTTTACGAGTTGAGCATAGTGATACCAAGGTCAGTAATCAGACAGGACAGGAAACTGGCCTTGATGCAGCGGGCGCCGCATTTGCCAGTTTGATCTTAACTGGTAGTGAAGCTATTGTTCGAATTTCCGCAGCAAACGTCGCAGAAGGTGAAGTGCAACTCTCCGATATCTCTATTCTTCCCGGAGGAGAGATCCTGGAATCTATGCTTGGTACCCGTCTGTTCAGATCTGACGGCGTCGAGCGGTTTACCTATATTCACCGCCGTGTCGGAGAGTACTTGGGGGCTCGGTGGCTCACGAAGCAGGCAAATACTCCACAAAAACGCAGACGCCTTCTCTCACTTTTTCACAGCTACGGGCTTGTACCCTCGAGTCTTCGAGGCATTCATGCGTGGCTTGCTATGGATCCAGCTTTTACCAAAACTGTTATCGCCGCAGACCCAATGTGAATCGCCCCGGGCTTCGTAGACACCTCCATGCCTTAAAATGAGGCCAATCAGGAGGTGCCATGAGCAACCCGCGTTATCCCGAAGAGTTCAAAATCCAAGCAGTCAATCAAGTGACCGAAAAGAA
>Ga0302175_10000070_pt1 | contig 44390 bp, 37 predicted proteins | sample I_Fen_N3_3_FD_198791 | JGI IMG/M metagenome (GOLD analysis project Ga0302175, IMG submission 198791) | Peat permafrost microbial communities from Stordalen Mire near Abisko, Sweden - I_Fen_N3_3 | ecosystem: Environmental > Terrestrial > Soil > Wetlands > Permafrost | place: Sweden: Abisko... | reverse complement strand
AACAGGAGACGATCATGCTTGAACTTCGACCTTTCAACTCCCTGGGCGGCGCCCACCATGGCTGGCTTGATGCCCATCACCACTTCTCGTTCGCCGAATACCACGACCCCAAGCGCATGCACTGGGGCAACCTTCGCGTGTGGAACGACGACATTATCGCGCCAGGTACGGGCTTTCCACAGCATCCGCACCGTGACATGGAAATCATCACCTATGTGCGCGAAGGCGCCATCAGTCACGCCGACAACCTGGGCAATAAGGGCCGGACTGAAGCCGGCGACGTGCAGGTTATGAGCGCAGGCACTGGGATCGCCCATAGCGAATACAACCTGGAAGCGACGCCGACCAAGATTTTTCAAATCTGGATCATCCCGAACGAGGCCGGTTTGCCGCCCTCCTGGGGCGCAAAGCCATTTCCGAAAGGTGACCGCGAAGGGTTTGTCACCCTGGCCAGTGGCAAAGCCGGTGACAGCGGAAGCCTGCGCATTCGGGCTGATGCACGCTTGGTGGCAGCCAACCTGAAAGCTGGGGAAACGGCAGAGTATCGCTTGGACAGTGGCCGCCGTGCCTATCTGGTGCCAGCCACGGGAGTGATTGAAGTCAATGGCTTGCGTGCGCAAGCGCGGGACGGTGTTGCGATTGAAGATGAGCGGGTGTTGCGGGTCACGGCGATTGAAGACAGCGAGATCGTACTGGTCGATCTGGCCTGAGTTGAGTCTTCGTCCCGATAAATGTGGGAGGTGGAATGTCCCCTCCCACATGGTTTTCGGTGTTACTGGGAAATGGCGCCGTCTACCAGTACCTGGGCCTCTTCTACCAGCTTTTTGAGGTGATCTTCGCCGATAAAGCTCTCTGCGTAGATCTTGTAGATATCTTCGGTACCCGATGGCCGTGCGGCGAACCAGCCGTTTTCGGTCATTACTTTCAGACCGCCAATGGCTTGATCGTTGCCCGGCGCGTGGCTGAGGATCTGCTGGATGCTTTCCCCAGCCAGTTCGGTGGAGGTCACCTGCTGTGGGGACAGCTTGCCCAGCAAGGCCTTCTGCGCCGGGGTGGCCTTGGCGTCGACGCGAATGGCGAACGGCTCGCCAAGGGCGTCAGTCAAGCCACGGTAGATCTGGCTCGGGTCCTGGCCTTTGCGCGAGGTCATTTCCGCAGCCAGTAGCGCTGGGATCAGACCGTCTTTGTCGGTGCTCCACACCGTACCGTCTTTGCGCAGGAACGACGCGCCGGCGCTTTCTTCGCCGCCAAAACCCAGCGACCCTTCGAACAAGCCATCGGCAAACCACTTGAAGCCTACCGGCACTTCGTACAGCCGACGACCAATGCGCGCGGCCACACGATCAATCAGGCCGCTGCTGACCACGGTCTTGCCCACGGCTGCATCGGCGCGCCAGTCGGGACGGTTCTGGAACAGATAATCGATGGACACGGCCAGGTAGTTATTCGGCGCCAACAGGCCGCCGGACGGGGTAACAATACCGTGGCGGTCGTGGTCCGGGTCGCAGGCGAAAGCGACGTCGAAACGTTCCTTGAGCCCGATCAAGCCCTGCATGGCGTAGCTGGAGGACGGATCCATGCGGATCTGGCCGTCCCAGTCGACGCTCATGAAGCGGAAGGTGGAATCGACTTCAGTGTTCACCACGTCCAGGTTCAGGCGGTAGTGCTCGGCAATCGCCGACCAATAGCGCACTCCTGCTCCGCCCAATGGATCCACGCCCAGGCGCAGATCAGCGCTGCGGATAGCGTCCATGTCGATCACATTGACCAAGTCGGCCACGTAGCTGTTGAGGTAGTCGTGACGATGGGTGGTGTCAGCCTTGAGTGCCTGGGCGTGGGTGATGCGTTTGACCCCGGCCAGCTTATTGGCCAGCAACTCGTTGGCTTTGGCTTCGATCCACTTGGTGACGTGGGTATCAGCCGGGCCACCATTGGGCGGGTTGTACTTGTAACCACCACTTTGCGGCGGGTTGTGGGACGGCGTAATGACGATGCCGTCCGCCAGCCCGCTGGTACGGCCACGGTTGTAGCAGATGATGGCGTGGGAAATCGCCGGGGTCGGCGTGTATTCATCACCCTCCGCCAGCATTACATGGACGCCGTTGGCCGCCAGGACTTCCAAAGCGCTCGCGCCGGCAGGCGTCGACAGCGCATGGGTGTCGAGCCCGACAAACAGTGGACCGTTGATGCCTTGGGCTTCGCGGTACAGGCAGATGGCCTGGCTGATGGCGAGTACGTGCCATTCGTTAAAGCTCAGCTCGAAGGAGCTACCACGGTGCCCCGAAGTACCGAAGGCCACACGTTGGGTGGAGATCGCTGCATCAGGCTGGCCGGTGTAATAGGCCGTAACCAGTCGCGGGATATCCACCAGCAACTGGGCCGGCGCCGGTTTGCCCGCAAAAGGACTGATTGTCATGCATAAACCTCGGATAGAAGGATCTGGAAAAATGGCAGTTTACTGAGAGTTCGACTACGGCGCGACGGTATCGATCCTACAACCGTAACAGAAATTTCACCCAGTCTGCGCCTGCCGCAGTGCGTCACTCAACGCTGCCAGTGCAATATCCAGATTAGGCTGCCCGTGAAAGGTGTGACTCAAGCGCAGGTTTTGTTGATGCAATCCGCTGACACTGAACAACTCGCCGGGCGAGATCACTACCTGCCGTCCCAGCAACCGCTGGAATGCCTGACGCATGTCCACCGCACGGCTGGAGGCCAGCCAAAAGGCGGCACCGGCGGCAGGCATTCGATAGGTCACCTGGTCGCCCAAGTGCTGCTCCAGGCGCTGACTCATTTGCACGGCCTGCTCGCTCAGCTGCTGGCGCAGTAAGCGCAGGTGCTGGTCCAGTCGCCCGCTTTGGTACAGGCGGGCAATCGCTCGCTGACGGATCGACGATAAGCGGAATGAGCGCAACAAGAATTGGCGCTGTAACTCGTTGCTCATGCGTCGGGACAGCAGATACCCATAAGGAGCTTCAGAACCAAGCACCTTCTCGAACGAAGAAAATACAATCAGCCGCTCAGGGTTCACTAATTCGCGCAATGCCGTGTGCGGCGCTTCGAAACCCAGCTCACCGAAGGTGTCGTTTTCCAGCAACCAGCAACCGTGTTGTTCCAGCAGTTGTGCAACGTAAAGACGCTCGTCAATGGACATAGCCACCCCTGACGGCAGGCTGACCGAAGACGAGAGCAACACCAACTGCACCGACTCATCGCGTAGCAGTCTGGCCAACGTGTTCCGGTCAATACCGCCCTCCTTCGTCCAAGGCAACTCGATGATGCGCACCCCAGCGCCCTGCAACAACCGCAGGATCACCCAATCACAGGGTGACTCCACGATGACGGTAGTGCCCCGCAGGCCCAGCACTTCGATCAGAATATCCAGCACACCGCGAAGGTCGGCACCGATATACACATCGTCGGCATGCCAGCAGCGCGTAGCTGAAGAGGTATAACGTGCCGCCAGCGCCGCACGTAACTCCCACACACCACATGGCTGGGACCATGGCTGCAACTGCGGCGGATACTGGCGCACCAACTCCCGCTCGAGTCGCAGCAGCGTTTCATCCAGCGCCCCCAGCAAGGCCGGCTCGTCACCACTGAAGACCGCCATGCCAGGGCGCCGAGCGGCAGCGTACAAGCGGTCGAGCAAATCCCCTCCCGCCCACGGCATTGGGTTTGCGGACATTGGCCAGGCGTAATAACCGGACTTGGCCACCGAATAGACCCTGCCCTCCTTCTCCAGCAGTGCATAGGCATACTGAATCGTCGAAATCGACACATTCAGGCGCCCGGCCAACTGCCGCAGGGACGGCAGTTTTACCCGGGTGTCGGTGCTGACTTCGTTGATCAGACTGATCATGTAGCGATAGACCGCCTGATACGCGAAATCCGCCTGACGCTCGCCACGCAGCGTCATCGACCGAACAATGGCACGGCCTGAGCCGCACTTTGGACCGCACCGTCTTGGCGTACGTCTTTCGCACTGACCACCTGCCGTTTGCGGTACAGATGCTGCAACAAGGGCAAGGGCAAGCCGCTGGTGTCCATTATCCACTGCTGCAGCATCTCGGCGCAGGGCTTGCCTTGCAGGACTTTGTGCAATTCGGGCAGTGCCACCAGCATGCCCGGATGGCATTGGCGCAAGTAACCCTCCAAGCGCTGGCCGTGATCAAGAAAGGGAGAGAACAGCATGCAGATCAGCTGAGTTTCATCCAGGCCAAAAAATTGCTGGGCGTAGGTGCTCGACAGCATCCGCCCTTCAGGGGTCCCGGCCTGAGCCAGCACATCTTCGGGCATACGCAGGCGACGCATGTAGGAATCGGCCTGTTGGATAAAGCCGTCGACACCGTCTTCATAATCCAGTTCATGCAGAAACTCGGCCTGCAGCCCGCGCAGATGCGCCATCAGCAACGGATTGGAATAGGCCGGATGGCTGAAGTGAAAGCCCAGCGGGTCTGGAACGTAAGCCATGAACTCAGTCAACAAGGGGGCCGACGCCATGTCGACATCTTCCAGCAGATCGGCGATGCCGATGTAGGCCAAGTGACGGTGCCCGGCTTTGCTGGGATTATCGTTGGCGGTGTATTCCTCACCGAATACATCACGGTAGTAACCGGTGCTGCACTCGTCCATGCGCGCAAACAGCGCGTTGAGCGACAGCGAGCTGCTCTTGGGAACAGCGATACCCGCACTTTGAGCAGTTTGCTTGAACCAGGCTAAAAACTGACTCTGCTTACGCGGTGAATCACCGCTGACCAGCGCATGGACGCCTCCGTTGTAAGTGGTGACGCGCTGGTAAAAATCACCGACCGCCAAGTAGGTGTCGTTGCACAACGTAGCGCGACAGTCCCCGGCACTCACGTGGCCCACCATCAACATATTGCGCTGGCTGACCTCCCGCCCGATCGCTGACGCGGGGCGCAGATGGTTGAAGGGCTGCACTTCCCGATTTTCCACCATCAATAACTCCACGCGCGGGTCGTCGTGGAGAAACAGCCGGCCGTAGCCGCGATTGAGGGTATCGAGTTGGCCCTCGGTCATGCCTGCGTGCCGTAGCGTCGCGACCCTGAGATCAAAGGTACGGGGTGCCCGACCGGCAATGGTCAATTGGGCAGCGCGCAGCAATGCCAGGGAATAACTGCTGACTTCACCGCCACCATGGGCCACCAGCACTTTGAAATCCCCAACCTGCTCCATGCCCCCTGCTGCGACAACGATTCGCTGCACCAATAACTGCAGGGCGGTACGGCCTGCGCGAGTAAAGTGCCCAATCAAACGTTGCAGAACTTGCTGGTAGACATGATTCATAGCCTGTTCGTGAATAGTGCTCATAGTTCTACTACCTGAGTTGAAATATCAGTTTCAAGCAACTGCTGACAGTGTTTGCTCGACCTATTTTGCGTGTAGGAAAATCACGCACCGCATTGTGCGCCGATGATTAAACACTAGCACCGCGCAACAAAACGACAGGGATCGCCAGGGGGTTATCCCTCACCCTTAAAAACCCATAACCAAATGAATTTAAAGGGGAATCCAGAAAAACCAACTAGACTTAGGACTCTTCCGACAAGTTCCTACACATTTTTAATCAGCCTTTTAAAGAGGCGTCCGACAAATAGACTCAAACAACTTTCCCTTTTGCAGGGCAGGTACGACTTATGAAGGCTCCTTCCGTCACGAGCCCGTGTGCGCGCCACACTCATAGTTCGAATAAGTATCTGCAGAGTTTTCATAGATTCAATCATTGCTCAATCCTTGAGATGAAAGTGAAGACGCAATTATCAAGGCTGGAATAATGATTAATAGATACAGAAGCCCGCCTAAAACCAGTTCAGATGAGCGCGCGATGTCGCGTACGGGACGCACAAACAACAACGCCGCACTGGGATTCAGCGCGGCGTCAGGGAGGAAGAGCAGGATTTGGGGGCTAAAGTGCCGAATCGGCACCTTCTGGGGCGAGCGGGTTAAGCCCTGTCAAATGGCGTATTTACCCCATTCACTCAGGCACCGGAACACTCATTTACGAATACTCCTACAGCTCAAACAGCCGCAACCTGCAAAGCAACTCGCTCGCGGCACGGGCATTCGTCCATATAACGGTGCGCTTCCACGAACTGGTTGAACGGAAACACCGTGGTTTTCAGTGGAAGCAGCACGCGGTCGGCGGTGAGTTGGTTGATATCACGCAACGCACGCTGCAATGCCACCTGGTCCTGAATGATGCCCAGCTCCGGTTTACCGGTGAAATTACCGATGCAGTGCACGAAGAACTGAATGTTCTTCTGGAACGCCGCACACGCGGGGAATGGCGTCTGGTTGCCGCCCTGCAAGCCATACAGCACCAAACTGCCACGGGGCGCCAGCACATCGCCGAGCAATGACATCTGCGGGCCACCCAAGCCATCGAACACCACGTCAACGCCACGGTTGTCGGTGAACTTGTTGATTTGCATCAGCAGGTCCTGCTCTTCGGTGACGATCACCTTCTCGGCCCCGAGGGACAGCAGGTACTCACGCTCAGCGCTGTCCTTGGTTGCGGCAATTACCCGCACACCCAGGGCCTTACCCAGCTGGACAAAGGAAGGGCCGGCGCAATGACTCGCATCGGTGACCAGGGCAAATTGCCCCGGTTTGACCCGAGCCAGATCCATATAAGCAAAGTAAGCAATCAACAGCGGCGTGTAATGCACGCTCGCTTCAATAGGGCTCAGCACGTCCGGGTAGCGAGTCAGGGCTGAACGGGGCATGACGATTTGTTCGCCATACACCGGGTAATCATTGGGGCTCTCGGCCGGAAAACTGGCCACCTTATCGCCCACAACCAAGTCGTCCACGCCCTCGCCAAGGGCGACGACCACCCCAGCCATCTCGTGGCCAAGGCCAGATGGAAGACGGGCGTGGGAAGACGCCAGGTTCTGGCGCCACAAAATGTCATACCAACTGATGCCAATCGCCTCGACACGCACCTGCACTTCGCCCGGTGCAGGCTGCGCGGCTGCATGCTCTTCGCATTTGAGCACCTCGGCCGGACCAAACTTGTGAAAACGGATCGTGCGGGACATCGCAAACCTCGTCAAAGTAACCTCTAATGCCATGAACTTTATCTGGGCTTTGCGGGTAAGACCACAGGTCGCCATTAATAGTCGACATGCCTGTCATCGATTCCACGCCTGAGGAATAGACCCCAACTATCGTAGGAAAACTCAATTATCCTGTGCAGAGTACCAGCCTTTCCCCGTAAGATTAATGCTGGTCATCGTTTCCATGTGGCCGCTCACGTCAAGCTAGCTGACTCTTCCAGGACACAAGATGAACCGTAACGACCTGCGTCGTGTCGACCTTAACCTCTTGATCGTATTCGAAACCTTGATGCATGAGCGCAGTGTGACCCGTGCCGCCGAGAAACTCTTTCTCGGCCAGCCAGCCATCAGCGCGGCATTGTCGCGGCTGCGTGGTCTGTTTGACGACCCGCTGTTTGTACGCACCGGGCGCAGCATGGAGCCATCGGCCCGAGCGGTGGAAATCTTCGCACTGCTCTCGCCGGCCCTCGACTCAATCTCAACCGCCGTCAGCCGCGCCGCCGAGTTCGACCCGGCAACCAGCACCGCCGTGTTCCGCATCGGCCTGTCCGACGATGTCGAATTCGCCCTACTGCCTCAACTGCTCAAACGCCTGCGAGCTGAAGCCCCAGGCATCGTGCTGGTGGTGCGTCGCGTCAACTACATCCTGATGCCGGGCCTGCTGGCCTCTGGCGAAATCTCCATCGGCGTCAGCTACACCGCCGACCTGCCGGCCAACGCCAAGCGCAAAGTGTTGCGCCGCAGCCTGCCCAAACTGCTGCGCGCCGACAGCGTACCCGGCTCCTTGAGCCTGGACGACTTCTGCGCCCGCCCCCATGCCTTGGTATCGTTTGCCGGTGACTTGAGCGGGTTTATCGATGAAGAGCTGGAAAAGCTCGACCGCAAGCGCCATGTGGTGCTTGCCGTGCCGCAGTTCAACGGTCTGGGCACCCTGCTGGCGGGCACCGATATCCTCGCGACCGTACCGGATTATGCGGCTGAAGCGCTGACATCCGCCGGCGGCTTGCGCGCCGAAGACCCACCGTTACCGGTGCGCTCGTTTGAACTGCACATGGCCTGGCGTGGGTCGCAGGACAATGATCCGGGGGAGCGATGGTTGCGGTCGCGGATTCAGATGTTTTTTGGGGACCCCGATAGCCTGTAACGGAATTCCACTAAATTCCATAAAACCGTTTTAAAACAACAAGTTATTGGTTGCTTAAGTCCATAGCCGTCTGTCTAAATCCAATGGATTCTACGACCCATGGGGGCATAATTGGGGGGCAAATTTCGGTTCCTTAAAAAGGATGCCCCCACCGATGCCCCCAGATAATGCGGTTGTTTTCAAACGAAAACTCAGCGATGCCTTGATCCGCTCACTGACCGAACCTGGCAAACACGCCGATGGCGAAGTTCCTGGCCTCTACTTGGAGGTCAGGGCGTCGAGTAAGGTCGGCAAATCCCCTTCCAAGGTTTGGCGATTGAAGTATCGGCTGCATGGGAAGGAAAACCGCTTCTCCATCGGCGCTTACCCCGACATTAGCCTCAAGGAGGCGCGCGACATTGCCCGCGGCGCACGCCGCGACGTGGCTAACCACACCGCTCCGCTCAAGGCCAAGACCGCCAAGATCGAGGCACAGTTGCTCAATGAAGAGCGCACCTTCGCTTACGTGGCTGAGCAATGGTTGGTATTCAAGTCTGCCGAACTGGTCACAAAATCCATCTCGGGCTTTACCGGAGCGCTGAACAACCACATCTTGCCCGCCATTGGCAAAAAACCGATCAGCGAGATCAAGTTGGAGCACATTACTACGATCATCACTGAGTTGCGCCGCCAGCGCACCATGGCCATGGCCCGGCGCGTGCGCACCATCATACGCGCCGTTCTGGGTTTTGCCGAAGGTCGCGGCTGGGTGGAGCGCAACGTGGCGCTCAGCAACATTGAGGAGTTGAAGATTCGCCACATCGTGACCAGCAACCCGGCAATCGAAAGGCCATCCGACCTGGGCAGGTTTCTTCTACGCCTTGATGACTGCAACGACGGCAGCGTTGCCACCGCAATGCGCCTGCTGGTGATGTTGCCGGTCCGCCCAGGCGAACTCGTGCAGATGCGCTGGGAAGATGTCGACTTGGTGGGCGCCGATTGGCGTTATGTCGTGAGCAAGACCAAGCATCTGGACAAGAGCAAACACATCGTGCCGTTGCCTGAACAAGCCTTGGTTCTGTTACGCGAGCTACATAAAACCCGCGTGGTGGATGAAGAAGGCAAAGGCTGGGTGTTCGTCTCGCCGGTCTATCCGGGACGTCCCATAAACCCGACCTCCATGCTCAAGTCCTTTCAGCGTATTTGGCCGGAGTACAACATCACTGCTCACGGCTTTCGCGCCACCTACCGGACCATAGCCCACGAGCATTTGGGTATAGATCCTATCGTGCTTGAACTGTCTTTATCTCACCGAATGCCGGGTGCGCTCGGGGCAGTGTATGCAAGGGCTCAATTGCTGGCGCAACGCCGAGAGGCTGCCCAACAATGGGCAAACTACCTAGATCAGTTGCGTCAAAACGCGGCGCAAATAACCACAGATTGACGATACAGCGAATACAAATCAGGAGATTGGAGCAGGAAACGAGACTCGCATCTGGCGTCCGACCCATTGAAATTTAAGGGTTTCTTTTCTTGAATGCACAGGAAAAGACTCAATCCTGGACTTATTCTCCGGGCATTTCAAGAGCGAAAAGATGAGAAGTTCGAGAGCAAGCTATTGGGCTCCGCTCAAATCCAAGCTGTGGCCAACGAAAGCGTTTTCTTCATGTCTAGCTCGAAAGTTTGCCCTGTACGGAATTGGGTTTATACGTGGACGCGAATAGGGCTGTTAGCCAGTCACGCTAGGTTTGCTGACGGTCTGTTGATGCTGAGTTTGCGATCCAGTTAGCAATGCTTAATGCCTTGACGGCCCAGCGCCACCAACCAGGTCAGCACGAACGTTATTAGAAGGTTGCGACGGTGATGCAGGGCTCTGTTCGGTAACTCAGCCGCCAGTCTGCCCCCCTCCAATATCTCCCCCTGGTTCGTATGCCCTGGCGAACACAGCTAAAATTAGCGCCAGCGAAGCCTGCGTACCCACCCAAAGGTGCATGATCTTGGCAGCGAGCCAGAGGGGGGGTCGATATGAATAATCGCAGCACGTCACGCAGGCAGGAGTGCGTAACATGCCGCTGCATTCTCCAAAGGCCAAAGCGTTTGCGTCTTAGGTTTTGAAGTGAGAAGTCATTTTTTGCAAATCGTGGCCAAGGGAGGCCAACTCAATCGTCGCCGTTGCGCTTTCCTCGCTCGCTACCGCGGACTGATCGGCTACGTCACGAACACTCAGAATACTGCGGTTGATTTCGTCCGCCACGGCACTTTGCTGCTCAGCGGCAGCTGATATCTGCAGACTCATTTCCTGAATCGTGCCGATGGATTGGTTGATTTGGGTGATTGCCTGTTCGGCCTTATGTGCCAACTCGACCGTGTCCAATGTGCGCTCGCGGCTGGATACCATCAGGGTAGCGGCGGCCTGCGTGCCTTGTTGCAAGGCGAGTATCAGCGTTTCGATTTCCTTGGTTGAGTCCTGCGTACGTTGTGCAAGTGAACGCACTTCGTCAGCGACCACCGCAAACCCGCGCCCCTGCTCACCTGCCCGCGCGGCTTCGATGGCCGCGTTTAGTGCCAGCAAGTTGGTTTGTTCGGCGACCGCTTTGATCACATCAATGACTTTGCCGATTTGCTCACTGTCCTGAGTGAGCACCGTCATAGCGTCCCCCAGCTCTTCGATTGCCTGGGAGAGCTCGTTGATTTGCATCATGGCCTGCTTGACTACCGCGCCGCCTTGACGTGCCTGCTCTTCGGCCAGGGTTGCCGCAGCTGAAGCGTCAGTGGTGTTGCGCGCCACTTCCTGAACGGTGGAGGCCATCTCATGCATCGCAGTGGCGACCTGATCCACTTCAATTTTTTGCTGGCGAACACCTGCGCTTGTCTGCTCACTCATGGCTGACAGTTTTTCAGCAGACATCGAGATCTGAGTCACACCGCCGCCGATACCCTGCACCAACGTGTTCAAGTTTTGCGCCATGTCCTGCATAGCGTTTTGAAGGTCGCCCAGCTCATCGCGGCGCATCGACTTAGCCTGCACTGTGAGGTCGCCTCTGGCGATACGGCGAGCCAGTCCGACGGTGAGCGCGAGCGGCGAGGTGATCTGACGAGAGATAACGACGGAGGCAAACAACCCCACCAACAACGCCAGCACGGTCAAGATCGCCACCTGAATAAAAGCGTTCTGCTGGTCGGTACGCGCCAGGCGCTGCTGGGTATCCATCAGGCCGGTCATGATTTTATCCATGACGTCGCTCTCTTGATCTACTTGCTGTCGTAGGCTCTGCTTTTGCTCGAAAAGAGCAGAGACCTGAATCAGCACGTCACGGTATTGACGCATGCCGGAATACGCCTCTTCCAATTGACTGGCAAGTGCCACAGGCAGGCTGGCACGGGCCTTGGTGATATTATTGAGGAACCCATCGGTGGTATCCAGCAGCAGTTTTTTGTTAGTGGCGTCTGGAACGGCGATGTAGCGGCGCAACACGAGACGAAACATCGTCATGCCATTTCGCAAGTCAGCCACCGTACGCAGCTCAGCAATACGCTCGCCCCCTGGTTGCTCCAGGGCGCTGTTGGTGGTGGTTTCAAGCAGTCGAGAGAAGGTGTCAACGAACTTATCGGACAAAGCGCCCAAAGGTTTCAGCGCACCACTGGTGGACATGTCGGTTTCGACGAGGCGATTGACCTTTTGATCGTAAGAGGCTGCACTGGCTTGCAGCTGCGTCAGAGCCTGCTGATTCTCCGCACGTGTCAGTGAAACCAACGCCTTGGAGATATGCCCTTGCAAGGCGCTGAACTGAGCACGATAAGCCTGTAGCGCGGCTTGGTCGGCGGTGGCTTCATACTGTTTTTCTGAAAGACGCATGTCTTGTGCCGCATCGTTAAGCGTACCGATCAAGCGCGTGGTGTCCAAACGATCAACGAGGATGTTGTTGCTGGTGTAGCCGACGAGTGCAACAGCCAGCACTGCCATCAAAAGAGTGCCAAAGCCGATCCCCAGCTTTCGGGAAACCTTAATATTGTCTAAAAATCTTGCCGCTACTGCCATTTTTTGGCCTCAAATGCCATCACGTCATTAATACGCAAGGCACAATTAGTTCTGGCAACCACGGTTGCCTTCAAGGGTCGGGTGTCGTCATCCAAGGCGAGTTTTTAGGGTCAGTTCCACTGCCCCATCTGAACGAAGCGTGTGCGTGCACACTGATGCGCTAAAACGAGACACGTTCAATCCACATGAACTTATAGACGGGCTCAGGTTGAACAGCGATTTAACGTTTCAGCTAAGCCATCGGCGGGGGACTGTATGAACTTTAAAAGAAATTGTACATTTTTAAATTTTTGTACAGCTTTTGAACTTTTTCATAATCCGATGAAGCGCTTTGCCATCATCTAGCCGCTGACGGTCTCGCTCGCAGTTTCCTTCATGGCCTGATAGCAACGGAGAGGTATGTACCAGAGAGCGTGATGGATTGATCAATTCGATCTCCACGCGATCAGCGCTACAACAATTAATTGGAAATCCTTCACGGGATTGAGCGTGATGGCAAAGATCACGGCAAAAGACCAGAACCCGTTGCCAGACACTTTAGTTCAGCATATCTCGAAAAAACCTATACATAGCCGAAAAATATGTACAAGAAAATACGTTGACCACTGACGCTTTACTATAATGGCGAGTGCCCCTTCTGTGCGCGCGAAGTCCGGGTCCTGTAACGGCGTGCTTTGGAGACTGCCTGCTGTTGGTTCACACCACCTACGTTGATTTCGATGCCAAGGCATTGGGCTTCACGCTGGTACAGATGCAAGCATTGCTGCATGCCAGGATCGGCGATGGAAGCTGGGTGACAGGTCTGGACATCACACAATGGAGCCGGCGCGCAGTCGGTTTGGAAGCGTGGGCTGACCATTGAGCTGGCGATCAATCAGACCGCTCATCACCTGGGTTATCGCCCGTTCTGCCGCCTACGCCTCCAGTTAGGATGGTTGCCTCATCCCGATGGCAGTCGTCGGTGCAGCGACAACTTGGATCGACGGGGTTCGCAAGCAGGCTGATCTCTTGGACCATTGCAGGGGAATTTAGCATTAATTACCACTTTAATTGCTGCCGCACTCGACCGTTGAGGGCATCCTCAAACCGCCTTCATCTGTTGAAAACAGGCAGCAGTCGGCCAAAAGCTTCCCTGCGCGAAAGGCAGTTATCAGCCAAAAGCAGATGACCAAACACAGGTTGACTGTTGTTAGCAGGCAACCGCCGACATTGAGTCAGGTGGAGGAAAGGCCTGCCTACTCCACCGCTCCCATTAATCGTTTGCATCTACATTTAGATGACGCATTTACGCCTGCTGACGCGTCGCCGCCATTACGATCTCGCGGATGCAAACGCTCTGCGGCTGTTCATAGGCATAACGAATTGCGCTGGCGACATCGGCGGCCGAGAGCACCACGCCGCCCATGCCGGCTTTCCAGTCCTGGTACCCAGCCTTAATCGCCTCGTCAGTGGTGTGGCTCAGTAGTTCGGTTTCCACAGCACCAGGGGCGATAGTGATGACGCGTACATTGTGGGCGGCCACTTCTTCGCGCAGATTTTCCGATATGGCGTGTACCGCGAATTTGGTGCCCACATAAGCAACGTGGTTCGGGAACGTCTTTCGCCCGGCCACAGACCCAACGTTAATGATCGTGCCGTGATTGCGCTCAATTAGACCACCGAGCACGGCGTGGATGCCATTGAGCATGCCCTTAACGTTAACGTCGAACATACGATCCCACTCCTCTGGGTCCTGGTCGCTCATATTGCCTAGCAGCATGACACCCGCATTGTTGATGATGGCATCAACCGGCCCGTATTGCGCTTCGGCTTCCTGAACAGCGGCCAGCAGCGCCTCGCGATCCATCACATCGACGTCTCGGCAAAGTGTGTCAGGCAAGCCAAGTTGAACTAGGCGCTCGACTCGGCGGGCCAGCAGCAACAAGGGGTGGCCCTGGGCAGAGAACAGCCGCGCTGAGGCCTCGCCTATACCCGAACTAGCGCCGGTGATGATGATCAATGGCTTTGTCATGAATATGTCCTGTTATTGATTTTTCAGATGACCATCAGTGTAAAGACACCTTTAAGCGCGATAAAATGATTAATTACTCTCGCAGGCATCGCCAATACCTATGGATATCCGACATCTCAAGGCCTTCATCGCGGTGTTCGAAGAACGCAATATCACCGCGGCCGCCCAACGTTTGTGCATCAGTCAGCCCACCCTGTCGGTGACCATCAAACAATTGGAAGAAGCACTAGGAGTCACCTTGTTCAAACGCGGATCCCGTGGCGTAGAGGTAAGTGAGGCGGCGCGCTCACTATACCCCCAGGCCTGTTCGCTGGTGGGCGAGTCCGACGCCTTGCGCCAGCGCTTTCGCACTCGTGAAACACGCCAGCAATTAACGCTGGGCATCGAACACGACATAAGTCCCCGGAATGTAAGCGCGTTGCTACGCTTCGCCGTTCAGGCCGTACCTGGACTCTACATTACCCTCCAGAATGGTTGCATAGGCGATGCCCGCCTTGCGGTCGAAGAGCAGCGTTGCGAGGATGAGCTGTTTTTGCCGATCTGGGAGGATCCGTTTGTATTCGTGACCGCCACGGACGCACACCTGGGTACGAACACGGGCCTCTACCCCTGGATCATCTGCCCCGATCACCCATCCCACCAGCGTGTGATGCCCCTGTACGGCAACTCCACCGCTGCAGCGGTGGCACACAGCAGTTCATTGAAACAGTCGCTGCTACTTGTGGCGGCCGGGATAGGTGTCGCAGTCTTGCCACGCTCCTTGGTTGAGGCAATGCAAGGCGTTACGACCCAACCCATCAACAGCCCCCTGCCAAGCCGCAGGGTGGGGTTGTGTTATAGCGGCAAGGCACTGGAGCACCCGGCCTTCCGCCTGGTACATGACGCAGTTCGCGATGCTCCGGCTTATGCTTGGAGATAGCAGCGCGGCGCTCCATTGGTATGAGCGTTGCCATCGCTTACTGCAGGGACGGCCACAAGTTCGGATCACCCCTACTTCAGTAAAGAATTAACGGCCGCGTTTAGCGATCTGTAGGTGTTCCCGTGGGGCCCCTTTGGATTAATAGGAATCGTTGATGAATAACCACCTCTGCCTGTTAGCTGCCCACAATCAATCGCAGCTATCAGCAATGGAGCGGGGATTATCTGCGCGCTTTTTGCTGAAAAGCTATTTTTGACGATTGTAGCTATTCGGTCGCAAGCAAAACTTTCCGATCAATAGCTTTCCTCAGCTATGATTCTCGTAGGGCAATTATCGGATACTACCAGTGCGCCAGCTGCCATATTTTCAAGGTTGAAAAGACTCATAGCAACGAAGAAGGCAAAAACTCCACAAGTTACGGCATCCTGATCATTTTTTCTCTGGCCTTCGGCGCAGTCGGGTCGATCCCGAAAAATACCTGGATCGCCATCGGTGTTAAAGGCGACGCCGGTACGGCCAAACTCATCACCCAGTTGCGGCGTTTTTCAAGGTAGTAGTCGCGTTAACAGTCTAACTATGCCGCTCTTTTCTCGAGGTGTTGCTCTAGATCCGGGTTCAACAGCACGGTGCCGATCGGCTCCCAGTTACGCGTCTGACCCGACCACCGTTCCGGTTTTTTCTCTTTGGCTCGTTCGTACAGCTCATGTCGCCGGGCCAAGAGCTGATGGTCCCGTCCTCGATGCCGCTCAGCCGGTGTGACGAAGCGGATACGGCTATGCCGGTGTCATTGTTGTACCAGCGCATAAAATCCCACGCCCGTGCGCCGTGCAAACCGGCAAAGCTATCCTGCGGCCATTGCGGGCAGTATTTCAGGGTTCTAAACAGCGACTCCGAGAAGGGATTATCGTTGCTCACCCGCGGTCGTCCCCGCGAGGGCGTGATGCCCAGGTCGTACATCTTGCTCAACAGTGTCACCGATTTCATTGGCTCGCCGTTGATGCCCTTCTAAAGGTCAAGCTGTAATTTGGCTCTGTCTAATCTGACAGTCCCGCCGACAGATGATGTAGTAAACCTCTCGGGCGATGTAGCGCTTCAGGCAACATATCGGTTCAAGCTTGGAGTGCCCTTCACTGATACGCTTTTCAACGGGTTCCTTTGTTTTTGGATCGGTTCGCAAGCGTCCGATGGCGATGATATGCAAGGCGCTATTTGCAGCTCGATCTCCGCCACGATTTAGGCGATGGATTCCCGTTAAGCGCAAAGAGATGAGCGATGTGCGATGTGCGATGCATGGTTGAGATGATCGTGCAAACTCAAAGGTAGGAGTTCGGTATCAGCACCTCAGCGCAGGATCAGCCCGATCTGATGGCGATCCAGATGCACTATCGGACCGGCGTCGGGAATTTATGGGTGGCAAGGAACGAGGGGTTAGTGATCGGCTTAAAGGACATCGGCAACTGTGAGGCGGCACAGCGCAAGATGTTAGTTGCCGCGCCTTGGCGCGGCCCCGAGTACGCGGTGGTGCGGCAGTTGTTGGAATGCTTGCTCGATGCTGCTAAGCACCGAGGATTGCAGCAGGTCTATCTTGGGACGATGGCGAATTTTCTGGCGGTCCATCGATTTTATCAAAAATACGGGTTCAAGCTTGTCGAGAAAAATGCGTTGCCAGAACTGAGCTTTGCCTTCAGAGAGCCGGACTGTGTTGAATCGGGTCCGCACACGACCTGCTTCTCCAGATCCGGCCCCCAATCATCGTTCGATGCATTTTTGCTAGATCGAACAGCTGCCACTCGTCTTCGCCCATCACCTGAATAGCTCGCAGCGAGCCGTTCGTAAAATCCAGCCGGTGTGCTTCGAGACCATCGCGAATGTCAAGCCACCCGGTATACCTCAAATCGCCGACAGGCCGATCGGTGAAATCATGGGTGCAGACACGGACAGGACGGCCCAAGTCGTTATCTCATATTCGTCTTGCGTGCATTCGAGGTCTGTGGTCTGGAAGTTGCTTCCTTCGCGTCCAGTTGGCAGGCGATAGCTGAAAATGACTTCGTCGAACATTCCCACGGCGGCCCGGGTCGGGCTGGCGGTGGTGAAGAGCTCGGGGGGCTGCGTGCGGTGAAACACTATCTGCAACGGGCCGCGGTGCAAGGTTCTCCGACCATGTTGGCCGCCGTCACCGGCGAATACGTCCGTGGCGCCAAGGTGATCGAAACCGAGGTGCATCCATTCCGCCGGTTCTTCCAAGACCTGCAGATCGGTGAATCGCTGCTGACCCACCGCCGCACCGTGACCGAGGCCGATCTGGTGAACTTCGGCTGCCTGTCCGGCGATCACTTTTATATGCACTTCGATGAAATCGCAGCGAAGGAATCGCAGTTCGGCAAACGCATCGCCCACGGTTACTTCGTCCTGTCGGCGGCGGCCGGTTTGTTCGTGTCCCCGGCGCCGGGCCCGGTCCTGGCCAACTATGGGCTGGATAACCTGCGCTTCATCAACCCGGTGGGCATCGGTGACACGATCCAGGCACGCCTGACCTGTAAACGCAAAATCGACCAGGGCAAAAAGAGCCCGCAAGGCGTTCCACAAGGGGTGGTAGCCTGGGATGTTGAAGTGACCAATCAACTGGGAGAACTGGTAGCCAGCTACGACATTTTGACCTTGGTAGTGAAGCGCGAAGAATAATTCGACTCAAAAGCCTTGAGCGGCCAAGCCCGCTTCTCAGGCCCCGCACAGACGGGGGATGCCCCAAAGCGGGCGAATCAAAAAGGCCGGGCACCACTACCAGGTCTAAAAAACAAGGGCGGTTTCGCAACGCAAGAGCCGCCTCCCTAACCTGCCCCCATTAACGACAAAGCCCTGAATAATCGGGGCTTTGTCGCATAAGCACGGCGAGACAACCCGACACGCTGAATGTCCTCGGCATCAAAATTCGTTCAGACGAAGAACAATGCGCATTGCTGATCTTTAAAGCTTGAGCCCCTCAAAGGGTGCTCCAGCCAGAAGAATCACACTCGTCACGTCGATTATTCACCATTCGTGATCAACGCCTTCACTTTAGCTCTATTGATGCAGCATCTGCGATGAATATGCTGTGAGTATGCTGTACCCGTGATCTCGCATCAGACAGAACAAGAGCCCATCCCATGAACAATCCCAAAACGCTCTATCAAAAGCATATTGACAGCCACACTGTCTGCCCTCTCGACGACCAGGGCCATGTGCTTTTATACATTGATCGTCAAGTCGCCAACGAATACACCAGCCCTCAGGCTTTCAGTGGTATGCGTGAAACAGGCCGCAAAGTCTGGCGCCCCAGCGCAACGCTGTCTGTAGTCGACCACGTAAACCCGACGGCGCCTATTCGCATTGCGACCATGCCTGACGCTGGTGGCGCTCGACAGGTCTCATACTTCGAAGAAAACTGTCGCGACTTTGGAATTGAGCTGTTCGACGTGCTCGACAAGCGCCAGGGTATCGAGCATGTCGTGGCGCCCGAGCAAGGCTTTATCATGCCGGGAATGGTGGTCGCGGCAGGTGATAGCCACACCACGACCTATGGTGCTTTGGGCGCGTTTGGGTTCGGCATTGGCACCTCAGAAATCGAACATTTACTCGCATCACAGACGCTGGTCTACAAGCGCCTGAAGACCATGCGAGTCATAGTGAACGGTTCACTGGGGGCAGGCGTCACCTCTAAAGACATCATCATGGCGCTGATCGAAAAAATCGGTGCTTCGGGAGCCACGGGCTACGCAATCGAGTTCGCGGGGCCTGCGATCGATGACCTAAGCGTTGAAGCCAGGATGACCATCTGCAATATGGCAGTGGAAGCAGGTGCCAGAGGTGCATTCATGGCGCCGGACGACAAAGTCTTTGCGTATCTGCAAACCAAGCCCCGCGCGCCTCAAGGCAAAATGTGGGAACAGGCCGTCGCTAAATGGCGAGGACTGCACAGCGACGAAGGCGCCCTGTTTGATCGCGAAATCACCCTCGACGTCGGCGATCTGGAACCGATGGTCACCTGGGGCACCAGCCCCGATCAGGCGGCAGCGGTGGGCGGTCATGTACCAGACCCAGCCACTGAGCCGGACCCAATACTGCGCCAGGGCATGCAGCGAGCCTTGGACTATATGGATTTGCGACCCGGAATGGCGCTCTGCGATGTGGTCATTAGCCATGCGTTCATCGGCTCCTGCACAAACGCGCGGATTGAAGACTTGCGTGACGTGGCGCGCGTGGTGCGCGGCAAACGGGTCGCCGCTCACGTACGCGCGATGATCGTCCCGGGATCGACCCTGGTGCGAAATCAAGCCGAAGATGAGGGGCTTGCGCAGATCTTTCTTGATGCAGGTTTTGAATGGCGCCAATCGGGTTGCTCGATGTGCCTGGCCATGAATGATGACGTACTTGCACCAGGCGACCGATGCGCATCCAGTACCAATCGCAACTTCGAAGGGCGCCAGGGCGCCGGGGCGCGTACACACTTGATGAGTCCTGCAATGGTTGCCGCTGCTGCGATAACCGGTCATTTGACTGACGTTCGATACTTTCCTTTGGAGGCCTGACACATGCAACCATTCAACAGCGTTTGTGGCAGCGCAGCCCCGCTCCTTGCCTCCAATATCGACACTGATGTGATCATGCCCAAACAGTTCCTTAAAGGGATTGATCGCAAGGGGCTGGACAAAGGCTTGTTCTTCGATTTGCGGTTTCTGGAATCAGGAAAGCTCAATCCTGCGTTCATACTTAACCAACCGGCGTGGACAGACGCCGCCTTTTTGGTCGTCGGTCCAAACTTCGGCTGCGGCTCAAGCCGTGAACACGCCGTATGGGGCTTAAAGCAAGTCGGTATCAGGGCGCTCATTGGTACCAGCTTTGCCGGTATCTTTTATGACAACTGCCAGCGAAATGGCGTGTTAGCCATTCAGGTCAGTGAAGCACAGCTCAAGCAGATTGCCGGCGTGATCAGCGTGGCAGAAACGGCAACAATCAGTGTGAATCTTCCTGAGCAAACAATCGAGCTGGCTGACGGCACGCTCATTGCGTTCGAGATCGACCAACTGCGCAAGCAGTCCTTGCTACTCGGCCTGGATGCCATTGGCGCCACGCTTCAGCGTGCCGAACAAATTCGCAGCTTTGAAGCACGACACCTGTCGGAAAACCCCTGGTTATAGGTCTGGGGCAAGCGTGCAGTCGGTGGGTCACAGACCGAGATCCACCGCCAAGCCATCACTCAACCGACAGATTGCGAAAGTACTCTTCCAAAAACTCGACACAGACTCTCAACTTTGCTGACTGGCTGAGTCGAGTCGGGTAGACCGCCCAGACGTTGGCGCTCTGAGTGTATTCGTGAAGCACCTGCACCAGTCGCCCTTGTTCGAGCATGGGTTTGACGTCCCACATCGACCGCAACAGGATCCCCCCGCCGCTCAAGGCCCATTCCAGGACGATCTCACCACTGTTAGAGGACAAAGGACCCCTGACGCGCACAGACTCCTCCTGCCCATCCTTTGTCAGGCTCCAGACACCGAATGCGTTATTACGCTCTTTCAATACGAGGCAATCATGGTCTTTCAGGTCATCCAGCGAATGAGGCATACCTCGTCGTGCCAAGTACTCCGGCGTCGCACACAGCACTCGTCGATTGCTCACCAGTTTTCGGCCAAGGTGTTGACCCGGCAGGTCATCCCCCACGCGTATCTCCAGGTCAAACCCCTCACCGACGATATCGACGACACGGTCAAAAACGTCCAGGCGGACTTCGAGTTTTGGATAGGTCTGCGAAAGCTTACAGATGGCCGGCGCGACGTGATTACGCCCAAAGCCAAAAGTGCTACAGATGTGCAAAGACCCGGTCGGCTGGTGCCGTGCCTCTGCTATTTCGCCCATGAAATCGTCAAGATCCCCCAGCAGTTTCTCTGCCCACATACGCACTCGCTCGCCATCATCGGTCAACGCAATACGTCGCGTTGTTCGATGCAACAACTTGGTTGAGAGGATCGTTTCGAGTACGCAAATGCGTTTGCTGACGTAAGCAGGCGAGAAGCCCAGCTCCTCAGCGGCGCTGGCGAAACCGTTTTTCCTAATGACGGTAAGGAACACCTTGAGGTCTTCTGGCAAGGGAAATTGATCACGATTCGTGTTCATACGCCTCATACTTCCGCTGTTTATCTCATTATTTGCGAAGCATATCATCGTTCCAACGCCTGGTGAGCCGCATCTTGGTTAACCGTGAGCCCCGAAATCCTCTATAAAAACAACATGAGGAATAGCGACATGAACAAGCCTTACGAATCATCCCTGAAAATCGATGGCGCCCGTGATGACGGGTTTCGTCAACGCCTGCGCAGCCTGTGCGCCTACGAAATTGGCGTGATCCCACTGCCAATATTTCTCGCCATCGCCATCATCGTTTATCTCTCTGCACACCTGGGTTTTTTGCCTAAAAACATGATCGGTGGGCTGGCCGTCATCATGACGATGGGCGTGTTCTTCGGCCAACTGGGTTCACGCCTGCCGATTCTGAAAGAAATCGGCGGAGGCGCCATCCTGTGCTTGATGCTGCCATCAGTCCTGGTGTTTTACGGGTTCTTTGGGCCAGCCACGATTGACGCGACAAAGATGCTCATGAAAGAGGCCAACTTTCTGTACTTCGTGATTGCCAGCCTGGTGGTCGGCAGCATCTTGGGGATGAGCCGATTTATTCTGGTTCAGGGCATGATGAGGATGTTCATCCCCCTATTCGTGGGAACACTGGCGGCTGTAGCAAGCGGACTCCTTGTCGGAAAGATCGCCGGCTACAGCGTCTATCACACCTTCTTCTATATCATCGTGCCGATTATCGGCGGAGGGATTGGCGAAGGCATCTTGCCTTTATCACTCGCCTACTCCGCCATCCTTGGGGGCGCACCGGAGATCTACGTCGCTCAGTTGGTACCTGCGGCTGTCGTCGGAAACATCGCAGCCATTATTTGCGCAGGCTTTCTCGCTCGTGTGGCACTTAAACGCCCGCACTTGAATGGCGAAGGGGCACTGATTCGAGCCAAAGACGAAAATGATAAGTTCCAAGTGAAGGAGGACACCGGATCGGTCGTCGATTTCAGGGGCATGGGTGCGGGCGTACTGGTTATCTGTGCCTTCTTTATTCTTGGCGGGTTGCTGGAGAAAGTCGTGGGCATACCAGGTCCGGTGATGATGATTCTGGTAGCCGTGCTCTTCAAATACATCCGCGTTCTGCCGGAGAATTTGGAAAAAGGTGCAAACACGTTTTACAAGCTGGTTTCCGCGGCTTTTATCTGGCCTGTAATGATTGGCTTGGGCATGCTGTATGTCCCACTTGATAGCGTCGTGAAAGTGTTCTCGGTTGGCTACGTCCTGGTCTGTGTATCTGTTGTCGTCGCCATGACAGTTGCCGGCTTTTTTATTGGCAATCTGATGAAAATGTACCCCATCGAATCTGCCATCGTTACCTGCTGCCATAGTGGATTGGGAGGCACTGGTGATGTTGCGATCCTGTCCGCTTCAAACCGGATGTCGCTGATGCCCTTCGCTCAGATATCTACCCGTATTGGCGGCGCCTCTACCGTCATTTTGGCAACGATACTGCTACGGTTCTTTGCTTGATTTAACAGCTGATCACAAGGGAATGATCCGATCATTCAGAAGGGTGTTCTGCATTTTTAGAGAACACCCTTTTTCCTGCTTCGAACGGCTGTTAAATCAGAATATATCGACAGAGCCTACGCCAACAAACCACTCCAGCGCCTGCCGCTAAAGCCGGCAACCTCATCGTTTGAGAACGTCACGTGGTGGAGCGTCACTCATGCGCTTATGCGGCTCACATCTACCTGCCCTTGATTCATCGCAGTCAAAGTTGCTGCAACAGGCAGCTCTTCTGTAGGCAAGGCTGTTTAAGTCCAGCGGCGCAGTGAATCAAATACGGGATCGGACGTATGGCGTAACGAGAGGTGCTGACTTCAGCCATCGATGATCATCGCAAGCTGCATCTTGATAGTTCTTCAGCATGGGATGCTGAACACGCAATACAGCGCTTGAGCACATTTGTAAATTTGAGCCTAGGGAGGAGCTCTTTGAAAATCAATCCACGCAATGTTGCCGCTAAATGGCTGACGCCTGCCCCATTGGCTTGTTAATCGGGCCCGCTAGAAGGCTCGGTGACTGGCGAACTGTCGTTGCAAGCACTGATCGATACAACTGCAGCGAGTATGACGATCATCCCTATGCGCACTGCCAGCAGCGGCTGCCTTTGATAGTGAGGGTGGCCTTGCCAAGGTCGGCGCCCAGAGTCATGAAACCAGCATGGCCGCCGTGACGTGCGGCAGCAGATTGAGCCTGCTCACCTTCAAAGCGTGCACGGTGACGACGTAGTTGTGCGTTTGACCTACAGGCGGGCAGATGCCTGCATAACCAGGCATACCGTTGTCGCCACGCACGGCATAAGAGCCTTGGGGCATGCTACCGCCCTCACTGCCGACCGCCCTCTTTGAGCTCCTTGACGCTGGCCGGGATATTGGCCACTACCCAGTGCCACCAGCCAGAACCCGTTGGAGAGTCGGGGTCGTATACCGTCACGACATAGCTCTTTGTACCTTGTGGCGCACCTTGCCAAGCAATATGAGGTGACCGAATTTTGCCCGTGCAGCCCATTCCATTGGCAAACTGAGCCAATGGAAAACTACCGTTGACCTGACTGTTACTCACGACCTTGAAATCAGCGGCTTGCACGGCCCCTACGGCCATCGACACTGCGGCCATCGGTACGATAAGACACTTAAGTTTCATCTAAAACCCTGCTTGACGGATAAGCAACGTTAAGATTTTAACTCGGCAATATCGAATAAGCTGTTTGCAGTCGCTCAATCCTTGTCGCAAAACGATTAATGTCGAGCCATTAAAAGGTCAATACTCTAAACAAATGAGCCACGTTTGATGGGGTATGTCTCACGCCACGATAGCTGTTTCTAAAGCCGGTGTTTATTCAGGTTCTTCGCCAGGCTGAATGCCCTCGCGCTGGAAGAATCGATGTGTGTTGTACAGTCGTATGTTGCCAGTGCTGTGTGCATCAGCTCGATAACAACTGTGCAATGTTCTGTGTTGGGAGCAGCAAAAAAATTTTGCATCTGGCGACGCTCAAAAAGTCGCTGCGTTAAGAATCCACCCAACCCTTGGCATCGCATCGCTTCAATCGGCCGATGTCACTGCACAGTAAAAACCCACAATGCTATGCGTCGAGCCAGACTTGCTCAGCGAACATGTAGCCCATGAACCCACCCAACGGGTTACTTCCATAACCTTTGATGCGCTGGTCAATGCCATCGATGTTACTGATGAACACTGGAATCCCCACCCCGCCTTGCTGACTGACCAGCACTTGCATATCGGCATATAACTGACGACGTTTCACTTCATCACCTTCGGCACGGGCGAGCGCGAGCATCTGGTCGAACTGTGGGTTGTTCCAACCTGACTCGTTCCAGGGCGCGCTCGACTGGAAAAACTGCGTGAACAGTACATCCGCATTTGGCCTTGGGTTAACGCTGCCAAAACTGAGAGGATGCTTCATCCAGTGGTTGGCCCAATAACCGTCGCCTGGCAGGCGATTGATGCTCAGCTTGAGTCCGGCTTGCTGAGCAGATTGCTGCAGCAACGTGGCGATGTCTAAGCCACCGGGGATGATTGGTGAGGTTGCGACAGGCATATGGATATCACTCATGCCAACCTTCTTCAGTAAAAAAGCCGCTTTTTGCGGATTGTAAGCAGTCTGCGGCAAGTCTGCGTTGAAGTAACGGGCGCCTGGGGCAATCGGCTGGTCATTACCGACCACAGCATAACCGCGAAACACTGCGGATTTGATCTGTTCTCGATCAAGCAGAAGTTTCATGGCTTGAGTGAACTCCGGACTCTTCCCTGGCATCTGGTCCTGGCGAATGATCAGGTCGGTGTAGTTACCGCTGGGGGAGTCAATCACCTGGTGCTTGGCGCTAGCCTTGATTCGATTGGTAAAGCGTGGATTAACCCCGGTTATCACGTGAATATCGCCCGCCAACAGGGCGTTGACACGTGACGACTCATCACTGATGGCGATGCACTCGATCTCGTCCAGGTAGGGCAGTCCCGGCTTCCAGTATTGGATGTTGCGCACCATGAGCGAACGAAAGCCGGGCTTGAACTCCTAAACCTTAAAAGGCCCAGTGCCGAAGCCAAGCGCGAAATCTGTGGTGCCGGCCGGCACGATCAGCAGGTGCGAAACCGCCAGAATAGAGGGTAGTTCGACGTTGGGGGCGCTCAGACGAATCTGTAGCTCAGAGGGGCCGGTGGCTTTGATCTCTTCAAATTGACTCATCAACGCCATCAGTTTTGAGCCGGTAGCGGGATCCTTGTGTCGTGACAGGGAGAACACCACATCGGCAGGATCAAGCGGCTTGCCATTATGGAAAGTAACGCCCTTGCGCAAGGTGATGGTCCAGAGCGTCGAATCGCTGGTCTCGATACGTTCAGCCAACTCCATATGCGAGACAAGCTTGTTGTCGAACCGCGTCAGGCCGTTGTAACACATGTAGTGACGTACATAATCGGTGGACAGTGAACCCTTTGCCGGGTCCAGGGTATCGGCGGTGGAACTGGATACCGCCGCAACACGAATACGACCGCCGGGTTTGCCAACCCCTTCCCCGCCTGCTGTTTCTGCGGCCAGCACGCTTCCTGCTGCACCAAACAGGCCGCCCGCGCCAGCAGCGGCCACCCCGACAATGCCAAGCATGCGTAACGCTTCTCGCCTTGAAACACCGCGTTTCAAACACTCGAAAATGCGCAGGCTATCGTCACCTGTGATCAGCATAGCGTCGGTTTTTTGTCGGTCATACCTGTCTCCAATGGTTGGATTAAGCGCCCTGCCACCAAACAACCAAGTCACCCGTGCAGCAAAGCCATCGCTGCCTGTTCATTCGATTTGGCCGTCACTTCCATTAAAACAGTAAGGGCTCGGCAGATGACGCTAAACACGCGTCATAAATACAAGAGTCTGCGGTAAAGCAGAACCGGTACAGCACAGCCTACTTCTGGAAAGCAGCGGCTGATCAGACGCTCTTTATCGGAAGGTAAAAGAAGGGGATTACGCCCCATTAATCTATAAACGCGACACCTGTATTGAGCAGAAATCCAGGTTGATATAAAACACCTGAGCCGTTTCCACACCGGTTCAATTCGCAAATAAGGGCTAAAAAGTGAACATAAATAGAACGCTAGCCGCACCTTTATTCGTTTCGATGCTCATGCTTCATGGAAGCCCAACTTTTGCCGATCAGCCCGCCAGCCCGCCTTCAAATCTTTTGACGTCCGCAGTCGCCTGGAAACAAACAGCCGCTGAGTTTGAGGCGCTTTATTACCAGGGTTTCAACGTGGCGAGGAGTCAACTGGACCGCGCGCTCCAAGCCCACAAAAAAGGCGACCGCCCACTGGCAATCATCAGCGATGTCGATGACACCGTCCTCAGCAGCAATAGCTATTGGGGCTACATGGTGAACGCCGACAAAGAGTTTTTCGACGACAATGCCTGGGACAAATGGGTTGCCGAGAATGGTCCGGTCGCCACTCCCGGCGCTGTGGATTTCTTGAACTATGCCAAGTCAAAGGGTGTGGAAGTTTTTTATGTGACCAGTCGCGATCAGGGTGAAAAAACCTTTGAATATGCGTTGGCAAATTTACGCAAAAACAACCTGCCTTTTGCGGATGAGAAGCACCTGACGGTATATCGCGACAGCTCCAACAAAGAACCACGACAAACAGAGATCGCCCAAGCGTTTAACGTTGTGGTGATGCTCGGTGACAACCTCAACGACTTCAAGCGCAAGTATTACGTGCCTGATGTTCAGCAACGCAAGCACCTGATGGCCGAAGACCAGCAACAGTTCGGGCGCAAATTTATCCTGTTCCCGAACCCTACCGATGGGCATTGGCTCAAAGCTGTTTTTGGCGACTCCGAACCACCTGCAACGCCTGAAAATCGCGCTAAGTTCAAGGCTGCAGCGGGCTCTAATGCATGGCAAGCGAAGTAACCCTTTAAGCCGCCAAGTCAACGTGAGACAGTCTCACCTTGACTTGGCCACAGGTTGATCCGATGCAGCACAATCCATTGTCGTTCAACGCTGGCGAACGACGGGATTACACCTCGAAAATCGCTACAGCGCGTACAAACCCAGCCGATGCATGTTTGATCTTGTACGGAAAGCACGAAACCTCAAAACCGTGTGCTGGCAAACACTCAAGGTTGGACAGTTTCTCCATCTGACCGTAGCCAATATCCCGACCGGCCTTGTGCCCTTCCCAAATAATCGAGGCATCCCCCGTCGCTGCAAAACGCGCACGTGTATGACTAAACGGCGCATCCCAGCTCCATGCATCGGTGCCGACGACCCGCACACCGCGTTCGAGCAGATACATCGTGGCCTCCCGGCCTATGCCGACACCTGCATCCAGGTAACCCGGTTGACCAAACAGTGCGCCGGCACGGGTGTTGACCAACACAATGTCCAGCGGCTGCAAGACGTGCTCGATGCGTTCGAGCTCAGCTTCGATTTCACCCGCGCTGACCACATGCCCATCGGGCAGATAACGAAAGTCCAGCTTCACGCCAGGGCACAAGCACCATTCCAAGGGCAACTCATCGATACCATAAGCGGGTTTGCCGCCATCGGTGGTTGAGGCGTAGTGCCAGGGTGCATCCATGTGCGTACCGCTGTGGGTCGTGATCTGCAAACGCTCGGCGGCCCAGCCCTCGTTGCCGGGAAGGTCCTCGATTCGCAACCCTGGGAACATGGCTAACAACTCAGGGGCGCCTGCCTGGTGATTGACGTAGTCAATCTTCGGCAGCAACGGTGGCGGATCGGTGTACGGATTATTGTCCAGGGTGACCGACAGATCGACCAGGCGACGTGTACGCGATTTCATAACGAGGACTCATCAACAGGGGTAGGTTGGGCCACGATGCGCTGATCGATAGCACCGAAGACGGTCTCGCCTTCGGCATTGAATGCCTCAAGTCGGACGCGATCGCCAAAGCACATGAACGGCGTGCTCGCCTGGCCATGATCGATCATTTCGAGCGCACGACGCTCAGAGATGCAGGCAGAGCCTGCCTCACGATCAACATTGGAAACCGTCCCCGAGCCAATGATGGTACCGGCACGTAAACGACGCGTGCTGGCGGCATGCGCGATCAGATCGGCAAAGCTGAAACTCATCTCGGCGCCGTTGGGTTGGCCGAACCACTCGTGGTTCCAGCTCACCAATAGCGACAGACACACACGACCGTCTCGCCACGCAGCCCCAAGCTCTTGGGGCGTCACTGCAACCGGCGAAAAACTTGATGACGGCTTGGCCTGGAGAAAGCCGAAGCCAGCCTTCATTTCACGTTGAATGAAGCCACGCAAACTCACGTCATTGACCAACATGACCAATCGGACATATTGCAAGGCTTGCGAAGCCGGACAGCCCATCGGGACCTCATCGACGATCACCGCAAACTCGCCTTCGAAGTCGATCCCCTGCTCTTCGCTGGGCAGCACAATATCGTCGCAAGGTCCCAGGAAGTCGTCGCTGGCGCCCTGGTACATCAATGGAATATGTGCTTCGGCCTGTGATGGCAGATTGAATGCGCGCTGTACCAAGTGCCCGTGATTGAGAAATGCCGAGCCATCACACCATTGGTAGGCCCGGGGCAAGGGGGCTTCAGCTTGTGTCGCATCGAACGCAAAGCGCCCCAGCGCCTCGCCGCGGTTTAGCGCGTGATAACGCTGCCTGAGCACCGACTCGGCTGTTGACCAGTTTTCCAGTGCCTGCTGCAACGTCGTAAACGGCCTGGCCTCCACGGCGTAACGTAAATCCCAGGAGACGACCACAAGCCAGCCATCACGGCTACCGTTCTTTAAGGTAGCGAGCTTCATAGTGCAATCCTCGTATGCTGTGAAAATACCTTTAGCTGAAACCCTGGCGTATCAGTGCAACGCCATATCACCCTTGACTGCAATCGGGTCCAGCAGACGCAAGCCCGCCAGCCGCGGCGCGATCAACGAAAAGACCGCAGCCAGCAACACCCCCCAGCCGACCAGGGCAACCGCTTCGGCCCGCCCACCGCCCGCGCCGCTGAGGGCCATGACCAACAGGGGGCTGGCAAACTGGCCGCCAAAAAAACTGGCGGTAAACATGCCGGTACCACGACCTCGATGCTCTAAACTGAGGCTCGACAGCGCCCAGTTGACGACCGTCGGCAGCATCAAGCCGCAACCCAGGCCGTTGATCAGCACAGCAATCACCACCGCGCGGTAATCGATGGCCGTGGCAAGCAGCAACAGGCCTATACCCGAGATCAGAAACGCCGCAGAGAGCAGCAGACCAGGACCGAAACGGCTCAGCCAACGAAAACTCAGAGCCCCGACGAACACCGCGGCGTGGCTGATGCCAATGGCCATCCCGGTACTTTTCGGTGAATCAATGCCAAGGTGCCCGAGCAAAAAACCGGTTTGCACCGGTACGATGAAAAAGCCGAGTGTGGCCACCATGGTCAACAAGCAAATTACCGACAGCGAGCGCCAGGGAAACCTCGTACCCATTGCGGCGGGGAGGACTGACTGGGAGGCTTTAGCCCGTAACGGCTCCCAGAGCGCCAGTTGCATCAGCGGGACAAACAGCAGGCCAATGAAATAAACGGAAAATGGCGTGCGCCAGCCATGCTCTCCGAGCATGCCGCCCACCATGAAAAAGGTCGCTGCCGACAGCGAGGTAGCGATGGTCTGCCACGCCAACAAGCGCGCCCTCGCCTGCCCTTCGTAGTAGTCACCGATCAACGTGGTGCAACACGTCATGATCGCCGCCTCGGCTAAACCCAATCCGGCACGGCTGAGCAAAATCGCGGTCAGGTCATTCAGTAACAGTGGCAACGGCCCACAGATTCCGTAGACCAGCATCGCCAGAATCAGCAAGCGTTTGCGCCCCAGCCGGTCGGCGACCCACCCTGCACAGGGGGAAAATAGAGCGATCATCAAGGCCGGCAGTGTGAGTACGATGGGAATCAGCAACGCGGTGTTGGCACCGCCCGCAAAATGCCCGGCGATACGCGGCAAGACGGGGGCGATCAGCACGCCGCCGAGAATCGGCAGGCAACTGCCGAGTAACAACAGAAGTCCAGCACCTGATCGCCGAGAGCGCGAAGCATCGCCCGCCAAGGACACGTTCATGAAGTGTATTCCTTTTTATTTTGAGAAGGTGAGTACAGGTTGCCGGCCCCTGCCTGAACACGATGCCAGGCCCAGCGCCAAGTGCGCGCATGGGGCAGCAGAAAGTGCGCCAGAGCGGGTAGCAACACGAGTGCGCCAACCATGTTCAGGAGGAACATGAACGCCAGTAGAATCCCCATATCGGCCTGAAACTTGATCGGTGAAAACGCCCAGGTGGCTACCCCGACTGCCAACGTGACACCGGTCAGCATCACGACTTTGCCGGTGAACAACAGGGCGTGATAGTAAGCCTCGGACAGGCTCTCGCCCGCCTTGAGACGCGCCAACAGGATGCTCATGACATACAGCGCGTAATCGACCCCGATCCCGACCCCCAGGGCGATCACCGGCAAGGTCGCGACTTTCACACCGATCCCCAGCCAAACCATCAGCGCTTCACACAGAATCGAGGTCAGGGCCAACGGCAGGATCACGCAGACGACAGCCAACATCGAACGGAAAGTTACCACGCACAACACAATCACCGCCCCATAGACCCAATACAGCATGTCTTGATTCGCCTGCTTGACCACGATATTGGTTGCGGCCTCAATCCCTGCATTGCCGGCCGCCAGCAGGAATTTCAAGTCAGGACTGTTGTTGGCCTGGGCGAAGATTTCCACCTCGTCCACCAGACGGGTCAGCGTGGTGGCTTTGTGATCACGCAGATAGGCGTAAAGGGTGATGGTGTCGCAGCGTTGGTTGAACAGTTCTCTTGGCGCACGCCCTGTGATTGAGTTGAGTAACGACTGGTTCTGGGTCAGGTCGTACCATTTTGGGTTACCTTCACTCATGCCCACCAGCAAGCTGCGATTGAGGCTGGCCAGCGACGTCGTCGTTTCTACGCCCGGCAACTGACGCAGCCGCCACTCCAGCGCATCCAGGCGCATCAGCGCGGCATAATTGGCACAACCGCCCTCAGGGGTTCGCACGATGACCGCAAACACATCGCTGCTGGCGCCGTAGTGCGCTGCCAGGAACGCATTGTCCTGGTTGTAACGCGAGTCGGGCCGCAGTTCAGGCGCACCCGGGTCCAGATCGCCGACTTGCAGGTGCTGGCTGACGACAAACCCCATGCCCGCCAACAATAGACTCGCGACAATCGTCACCGCCGCCCAACGTCGGAGTGTGAACACATCGAGAAATGCCCATAACGGATGTTTGGCGCCCTGCTGTGCCGCTTCTTCACTGCGCAAACTGCGCGCCGCAGCATGGGCACCGACGCCGCAGTAACTGAGCAGGATCGGCAACAAAATAAGGTTGGTGAACACCAGCACCGCCACGCCAATACTCGCGATCAGCGCCAGGTCCTGAATGACCTTGATGTCGATCAGCATCAGCACACCAAACCCCACAGCGTCACAGAGCAACGCGGTAAAACCGGCGAGGAACAAACGGCGAAAAGTGTAGCGGGCCGCCACTTGGCGGTGCATGCCACGCCCGATGTCCTGCATTATGCCGTTCATTTTCTGCGCGCCGTGGCTCATGCCAATGGCCAACACCAAAAACGGCACCAGTACTGAGTAAGGGTCGAGCTCAAATCCCAGCAAAGTGACAATTCCCAGCTGCCAGGCCACAGCCACCAGAGAGCAGGCCATCACCAGCATCGTGCTGCGAATACAGCGGGTGAACCAGTACAGCATCGCACTGGCTATCACGATGGCGACCGCGAAGAACATCAGGATCTGTTTGAGTCCGTCGATCAGATCGCCGACCACTTTGGCGAAGCCGGTGATGTGGATTTTAAGACCCTGCGCCTGAAAGTCCGTGCGCAATTGTTCCAACTGATGGGAAAACGCGGCGTAATCCAACGCCTTGCCCGTCTGCGGATCGGTATCGAGCAGTGGCACAAATAGCATGCTTGAGCGTCCATCAAGCGCGATAGTCTGACCGATCTCTCCAGAGCGAGCGGCGTTCTGCCGCACGGCATCGAGGCTGGCAGCCGAGCCGTCGTAATCATCCGGAATGACCCGTCCGCCTTCAACACCCTCCTCGGTCACCGCCATCCAGCGCATGTTGGGCGTCCACAGAGACTTCATGAACGGACGATCAACCCCGGGTAACAGAAATACCTTGTCGTTGAGCTTGCCCAGCAATTGGAGGTAGTGGGCGTCATAGATCGACTCGCCAGGGGCCTCGACGGCAATACGCACGGAGTTACCCAACCCAGTGAGTTCCCCCTGATTGGCCAGGTAGTTGGCGATGTAGGGATGCCCGGTGGGAATCATTTTCTCGAAACTGGCATTGAGCCCCAGACGCGTGCTGGCGGCACCTAACCCCAGTGTCAGCAGCAGGCACAACCACAACACCAGGCCACGATGGTTGAACAGACTGCGCTCGATCAACGAGCCCGAACGGCTGTCGAAATCTCTCAGGCTCTGCTCGGGGCTAATCGGCCGTTTTGTGTTGGACGCGACACTCATCATTGCTTGTCTCCTTGGACATCCAAGCGTTTGACCCCACGCGCGCCCACTACCACCCAATGGCCATCGGCTGCCTGAGCCAACGCCGCCACCGGGCTTGAGGTGGACTGTCCCTGCACCCGCAATTGACTGTCGTCGCGGCTACTGAGAAGCAAGCGACCCGCTTGATCGGCAAGCATGACCCGGCCGGTGTTCGTCGCGCGGGCAGCCATCAGACTGGCTTGCATGGGGTTGTGCAGCGATTGCCAGTGCAGGCCCTGATCCTGGGTTCGCCAGGCATTGCCGCGCAGGCCGACCAACAGCAGATCACCATTGCCCGCCAGGTTCATCGCAAAAAAACTACCCTCATAGGGCGTTGTCAGGCGTTTGAAATGTGCGCCCTTATCCAGCGATGCAAACAACACGCCCTGCTCACCCGTCACGTAGATTCGCTCACCTTGGGAAACGACCGCATATAAGTGATTCCCCGCCGGGTTATCCAAACGATCAACCCAGGATTGCCAGGTCTGGCCACCGTCACCGGTGTGCACAATCAAGCCGAATGCGCCGACCGCTGTGCCCTGCCGATCGTTGCTGAAATGCACGGAAAGGAAAGGTTTGTCCGCGCCATCGGCGACGAACCGCTGAGCTACCTTGAGTTGCCGCTCGTTCGCCAGCGCACCGCCGAGGACGGCGTCGAGCACGCGTTGCGCGGCGACTTTTCCGTCCAACTGCAGCGTCCAATTTTCACCCCCATCAACGGTGTGCAAAATGCTGCCGGCATGCCCCACCGCCCAGCCTTGACGAGCGGACGGAAAACTCACTGCGGTAAGGCTCACACTGACCGGCACCGATGCCTGACGCCAGTGTTTGCCATCGTCGTCCGAGAGCACGATCACGCCCTGGTCGCCCACCGCCACAAGGCGCTCGCCGGCGCGGGCAATGTCAATCAGTACGGCGTGGGTCGGCTGGCTGACCAGTAACGCCGGACGCTGCAATACCGGTTTGACGGGCGCCTCGCTGGCATGGGCAGCGAAGCCGGTCAATAGCGCCGCGAACGCCGCACACAAGCGCTGCGGTTTCATCACCGGACACCGTCGGCAGCGAGGCCATCAGGGCTGAAGTCACTGTCAGGGAACGGCTTGACCACCTGGTTTTGAACGCGCTTCTCGGTCACAACGTTATTGGCCATCCAGGCGCCGGTCTGCAGGTCATACTGAGTGAACATGCCGCGCACCAACCCTGGTAACTCTGGCGTTGCATAAGGCAGTTGCAGGTAGGTCCGCCACAGTTGCTGGTTGGCATCCCAACTGTCGCCGAGCATCGCCATCCAGGTGTCTTCGTCTACGTACAGGCGCCGTTTAGGCATGCTGTGGCGCTTGCCCGCAACCAGGTTGCCTTCCACGACCCAGACTCGATGCAGCTCCCAGCGCATGTGGTCCGGATTGAGAAAACGTTCACCGAGGATATCGGCATCCTTGCTCGGTTGCAGGATCATGTTGCTGTTATAGGGAATCAGCATTTCCCGCTTGCCGACGATCTTCCAGTCGTAGCGATCCAATGGCCCGGTGAATACCGACACTTCATCAAAATTGGCCACCCCCGAACTGGTAGGCGTTGGCGTGTCGTAGGACGATACCGGCAACTTTCGCACGCGCCGTTGCCCTGTCAGGTACACCCAAGATTGCGGCCCGCCATTGGCATAGTCCAAAGGCTCACGCCCCAGCAAGGCCTCGCCGGCCCTTAGCGGCGGCCCGAGATTGACCAGCTTGGTCATCCAGTAGATGCCTTTGTATTCGGACTTGGCATTCTGAAAGTAATACGGCATTTCCCGTTGCGACTGTATGGTGCTGGACAGAATGCGCTGACCGTTGGCGGTGATGATGTAGACATTGAAATCATTCTTCCAAGCCTCTCCACGCCAACTCAATTGGTGGTTCCAAACCACCTCGGCTCCGGATTTCGGGATTGGAAACGGAATCCCGCCACTGGCGCCTTCCAATGTGTTGTTTTGATTGGTCAGGTGCGCGCTCGTGGCATTTTTGAGGGTGTTGTCGTAGACCCATTTCGGAGCAGCGGCGGTACGGCGGGTGGGGTAAACGTCGATGCGGTAATCAGGGTACTTGGCGAACAGGGCCTTCTGGCCATCGCTGAGCTTGTCGTTGTACTGAGCCAGGTTCTGCGCCGTCACCGAGTACAGACGTTTGTCACTGGCAAAATAGTCGGGAATACGGGGCCCGGCACTGACGCCCGTCGGAACCTGAGTGAACCCTTGATCCCACGCGGGAATACTGCCATCGGCGTTGCCCGCACGCTCACCTCCCAAGGGGGTCAGGCTGGATTTTAGTTGCTGCGCCTCGCTGTCACTGACCGCCCAAGTGTGTGGCGATAGAGTGATCAGCAAGCCGGCCAACAGAACGTGATTCAAGGGGTTGAACTTCATGAAACGCACCTCTGATTATTCTTGTTTTGGATCTGCCGCGTCAGAACGAACGCTGCGCGGTGAACGCGATGAAATCGCGGTCTTTGAGTGGCTGACCGTAGGTATTGGCATTGCCGGCATCCAGGAAGTTGTCGCTGCCTCCGATGTAACGGGTGTAGTTGAGGCCGACTTTCCAGGTTTGCAGGTAATCGGCCTGGACGCCGATGCTCAGGTCCCCTCCCTTGTCGCCCACACCGTTGTTGAACTTGGTGATAACCGACGACTTGCCCTTGGGGTTGTAACCCACACCCACCGGTACACTCAGGTCGACACCCGGGTAGACCTGGAAGAAATTCTGCGTGAAGCTCATACGCAGGCCCCACGCGTCGCGTTCACTGTTAGGGTCCAGGGCCGCAGCATTTTTGGTGATGCTGGTGCGTCGGTGCCAAGCCACCTCGCCGGCCAGGCTGGCCGAGTCCCAGACCCCGTTGCCTGCAAACGAATAAAGCGAGGAAAGCTGTGCGTGCAATGAGTTGCCCACGGCATACAACGCATTGCTGTCGTTGTCCCCAAGGCCGCTGGCATTGTTTTGAGAAACACTCACCAGGGGCGTGTTACGCCGTACCGACACTTCACCCGCGACGTTCGCATCACCTATGGAGGTGCTGAAACTGGCGCCATAGGCACGGATGCCTTCGGCATACACCAACTGATACTCACCCAACTGACCGGTCAGGACATTCGGTCCGGTGGCATTGGCTCGGGTGTAGATCATCGGGTCTTTGGCGTGATATCGGATCGCGTACAGACCAAAATCAGTGTTCCAGTCCTCTGGCGAGAAACGCAGCGACAAGCCGTACTGGCCGCGATCACTGGCCTTGATGTCCTTGCCGCGAAAGAACGCCAGCGGCTGCTGGTTGGGGCCGATGGGGCCACCGACGATCAAGCGCTCACCGCCATCGCCCACCGCATCGGAGGTGGAAAAGTAGCTGCCAACGGCAGGGATTCGATTCTCTTCCCACTCGAACTGGTAGTACGCCGCCACTGACAGATTGGAACGCAGCTGTATCTGCCCGGAGAACTGGTTGACCGGTCGGATCAGCTCCTTGAACGGAGTGTTGGGCACCGAGGTGGCCTTGATCACATCAATCGGCGCCTGGCCGGTGGCAATGCCGTTGGCGCCGAAGAACAGGCTCTCCCCCCATAGCACCGAATGGCGACCGAGACGAAAGCTGCTCGGCAGCTCACCCAGAGAGCCCTTGCCGAAAACAAATGCGTCGAGAATCTCCGCCTGGCCACCGTGAAGGCTGCGAGTGTCATCGGTAAAGGTGTCGTAGCTCACCGAGCGCTGGTTGGCAGTGGTCGGCGAATCGTTGTCGTTGTGGCCCTGATAGACACTGTCGTACCAACCCGCAGCACTGACCCGCGCGCCGAAATCCTGGTAGCGCGCATCGAGTTCGGAAAGGATGTTCAAGCGATTGGAGATCAGGCCTTTGTCAAAATTGCGATCACTGTCGTCCTGGTTCACCGAACCGACCAACTTGCTGTCGCGATCCTTCACTCGCCAGGCGGCGTTGTACTTGATGGTGTTGTCCCAGCGAAGACGCAGATCCGAATTACCGGTGTCGATTTCGAACGCGCCAGCCTGCGGCAGCGAACTGGTGGCGGCAATCGCCGCGGCCAGTACCGCCAACTGGCGACAGGGCCTTTGAGTATTGGGGGGTATCCGTTTCATCGATGCCAACCTCTGACTTGTTATTTTTGTCGTTAAAGGTCTTTTGAGCACTGCGGTCCTGCAGCGTCATGGCACGATCATAGGCAGCTTTTTTCCATCCTAATAATCGATTGTTCGGATGCCATCCATCTAAAAAAAATGATACAAAGGCGCTTCCTCATTGGAGCCTCGACGATGCGTTTTCATCACTTGGACTTGAACTTACTGGTGGTGCTCGACACCCTGCTCACCGAACAGAACATTACCCGGGCGGCGAAGCGGCTGAATGTCAGCCAGTCTGCTGCCAGTGGCCTGTTGGCGCGGCTACGTGACTACTTCGGGGATGAATTGCTGGTGCAGATAGGGCGCAAGATGCTGCCCACCCCTTTGGCGCAGAGCCTGGCCGAGCCGGTACGTCGCGTGTTGCTGGATATTCAATCGACCATCGTCAATAAACCGGAATTCGACCCGCTGACCTGCAAACGACATTTCAAGATTGTCGCCTCGGATTTTGTGACCACGGTTTTTCTCAGTCCGCTGGCGCAACGCCTGCAGCAGCAGGCACCGCACATATCCATCGATATCCAGCCGACCGCTAACCACTACAACGACATGTTGACCCAAGGAGAAGTGGATTTTGTCATCATGCCGGATCACTACCTGTCAGACATGCACCCCAAGGCTTTGCTGTTCGAGGACAGCTATCAATGCGTGGTCTGGCGTGAAAATCCCGAGGTGGGCGAACAACTGAGCCTGGCCCAGTACCTGGAGCTGGGGCATGTGGCCGTGAACTTTGGCAGCGCCCGGGCGCCCAGCTTCGATGAGGAGTTCTTGCAGCGTTATGGCAAATCCCGTCGAGTCGAACTGACCACCAGCAGCTTCAATACGTTGCCACATTTGCTGGTGGGCACCCATCGCATCGCAGTGATGCAAACCCGCTTGGCGGCGCTGTACTCAACTTACCTGCCATTGAAAGTCCTGCCCCCGCCCGTGGCCCTGCCAATGCTGCGCGAGTTCACCCAATGGAACAAATTCCTCGACGGCGACCCGGCCCATCGCTGGATGCGCAACCTGTTTCATGAAGTGGCGAGCGAACACACTCAACCTGCGGCTCCCTGAGTGCTTTCACCGGTATCGCCGCGTTGAAAAATACTTATTATGCTTAACCATTTTTAATCGGTTGCTCCCCAATGGCCAAACACGGCGAAGCCCCCCCTGTAATCTGCCCATCAACAGGCGGCTGACTCCGATATCGTCCTAGACGAACTGATTGGCTATGCGCTGCGTCGGGCACAAATTCAAGTGTTCCAGCATCTGGTCGAGCAACTCAATGAGTTCGATCTACGCCCGGCACACTTCTCGGCGCTGGCAATCATCGACCAGAATCCCGGGCCGACCCAGACCGATCTGGCCCGAAGCCTGGCGATCGATCCGCCGCAGGTGGTACCTATGCTCAATAAGCTGGAAGCATTGGGATTGGCGCTGCGGGTGCGCAGCAAGTTGGACGAACGTTCTTATGGATTGTATTTGAGCAAGGCGGGTGAAGCCTTGCTCGAGCGCCTGAAGGACGTGGCAGCGCAGAGCGATATCGCTGACACTGCCAATCTCACCACCCAGGAGCGAGCCCAACTGCTCGGCTTGCTGCAAAAGGTCTACCAACCGGCACCTGTAGTTGAAGCCCCGTCCACGCAAGACTAGTGGCGCTTAACAACATGCCAGGGTTTCAGTGCTGAGCACTGACCAGGCATGGGTCGCACCCTGCGTAAAGCGCGTCGATTTTTTCGGCGCGACCTTGCGATACAGCACGCTGGTTGATCGAGCCCTTATCGGTGATTTCACCGCTGTCGATCGAGGGAGCCTCAACCAACAGGCAAGCCCAGTCCAAACGGCTGGCGCTACCCGTGGCCTGCTCGTTCAACGTCGTCAGCAACTGTTCCAGCCAGTCACGCACCGCAGCACAAGCCAGCACTTCGTCGACACTGGCCAAGGCATTCAGCCCCGCCAATTCACGACACTCCGCCAGCCGGGGAAAGATCAACAACCCAAGCTTCTCTCGATCCGGCCCCACCACCACGACATCATGAATATAGGGAGCGCCCTGCAGTATCACGCGGGCTCGCATGGGCCCAACGCTGACAAATACCCCTGACGGTAACTTGAAGTCCTCGGCGATGCGCCCATAGAACATCAAACCCAATTGTGGATCTTGCGGGTCTGCCAACCTCAACGCGTCTCCGGAGCGGTAGAAACCGTCCTCATCGAACGCTGTTTCGGTCTGTTGCGCCGAACGCCAATAGCGGGGCATGACATGCGGGCCGCGATAGCGCGCCTCAAGCTTGCCGTCGACAGGTACTAACTTTACCTCGCAGCCAGGGGCCGGCAAGCCGACATAACCCGCCACCGAAAGTGGCCCGGTAGTGAAGGTGCAACAGGGAGAAGTTTCGGTCATTCCCAGCCCTGCCATGATCCGGATACGCTCGCCGCAATGGGCGATCGATACTTGCTCTAGTCGATCCCAGACTGCCTGAGACAAGCCGGCTCCGGCGAAGAAGAAAAGCTTAACGCGAGCAAAAAAACGCTCTCGTAAATCACCATCTACCTCCAGCGCCGTTACCAACTCTTCCCAGCCCTTGGGCACGGTCAAGTAAGCCGTCGGCGAAATTTCTTTGAGGTTGCGCAAGGTTTCGGCAAACAACTGGGGGGGCGGCTTACCGTCGTCTATATAAAGGCTGCCACCGTTGTAGAGCACGATGCCCACGTTATGACTGCCGCCAAAGGTGTGATTCCAAGGCAACCAATCCACCAGCAAGGGTGGCTCCTGGGCAAACACAGGAAAAGTCTGCAACAGCATCTGTTGATTGGCACAGAGCATACGCTGGGTGGTGATCACTGCCTTGGGCAGACTGGTTGAACCCGAGGTGAACTAGAATTTGGCAATGCTCTCAGGGCCGGTCGCCGCAAAGGCCGCATCAGCCTCTGCAATATCAGCTGGCTGGAGCAAGCTGCTGAATTGCACGCAGCACCGCTCAACGAAATTGCCCCGGGTCAGGATCAACGGAATGTCACTGTCCACTACCGCACGTATGGCACCCGCAAAGCGCTCATCGGCGGCGAATACCAACCCTGGCTCCAGCGTCTGGATAACATGCCGTAACTTACCGTAGTCCTTGGACACCAACGAGTAGGCCGGGGAAACCGGACAATAGGGAATGCCCGCATAGAGCGCTGCGCAGGCCAATTGTAAATGCTCCAGATCGTTACCGGAAAGCAGTACCAACGGCCGGTCGACGGACAAACCGAAACTCAATAGTGACTGGGCGATGCTACGCGTGCGCTTAAGCATTTGCGCATAGGTGATGTGCTGCCATTGGGCCGTGGCATCACGCTGGGCCAAAAAAGTCTGTTGCGCACGAACGTCGGCCCAGTGGACCAGGCAGTCAAGCAAACGATCCGGATAAGGTTGCAAGGGTTCGACCGCGTGCAGGTACGTGACATTGCCATCAATGCGAATATTCACCTCGGGCCGGCCAACAGTGACTTCACGCAAATTATCGCTCAGACCCGCAGGGGCCATGATGCTGGATTCTTTGTTCATGCACTGTACCTCAGCATGGTGCGCGCCTCCCTGCTCCGTATTGACGTGTGCAAGCGGGGCTGCGATTGGGCTGACGCCCTATTGTTTTTGTAGGTTGGGGGGCGTTGCTCAGATCGGATAGTGACGAGGGCCGTTCTGCAACGTCACCCAGCGCAACTGAGTGAAATGCTCAATGGAGGCACTACCGCCAAAACTGCCATAGCCGCTGGCCTTGACCCCGCCGAACGGCATCTGCGCCTCGTCATGTACCGTCGGACCGTTGATATGGCAGATCCCTGATTCAAGCCGCTGCGCCAGAGCCAGAGCACGGCTGGTATCACGGCTAAAAATGGCGGTCGACAGCCCAAACGCGGAGTCATTGGCTATCGCCAGCAGCGCTTCATCGCCCTCCCCGCGCAACACCACCGCCACAGGGCCGAACGACTCGTCGCGGTACAGGCGCATGTGTTCGGTACACCGTCTAGCAAGGTTGGCTGCATGATGCTGCCGTCAACTTGCCCGCCAATCAGTAGCCGTGCACCGTTATTCAGTGCATCGGCCACGAACGCCTTGATGCGCTGCCCTGCCGCAACATCGATCAGGGAGCCCAGCACCGACTCGGAGTCTGCAGGATCACCGGCGCGCAAGGTTGCAACTTTGCGTACCAGTTTTTCGATAAAGACGTCCGCAACCCGTTGATCAACGATCAACCGTTCGGTGGACATGCATATCTGTCCCTGATTGAAGTAGGCACCAAAGGCGGCTGCCTCGACCGCCGCGTCCAGGTCTGCATCATCCAGCACCAACATCGGTGCCTTACCGCCCAACTCCAGCAACGCGGGTTTCAAGTGGTGTGCCGACAACTCACCAACAATCCTGCCAACGTGGGTTGAGCCAGTAAAGTTGACACGCCGCACCGCCGGATTGGCGATCAATCGCTCGACGATAGCTGCCGCATCCTGTGGCGCATTGCTGATGATATTGACCACGCCATCACCTAACCCGGCATCATGCAGCACCTGACCGATCAAGCGATGCACCGCCGGGCTCGACTCGGAAGACTTGAGAACAACGGTATTGCCGCAGGCCAACGGCATAGCGATCGCCCGGGTCGCGAGGATGACAGGCGCATTCCAGGGCGCGATTCCGAGCACCACACCGCAGGGTTGGCGCAAGGCCATAGCGAAGCTGCCCGGAACATCGGAAGGGATGACCTGACAATTGATCTGGGTCGTCATCGAAGCCGCTTCACGCAGGATATTGGCTGCAAGCTTCACATTGAAGTCGTACCAGTTGCTCATTGCACCGGTTTCAGCGGCCATACCCACGAACACTTGACTGCGCGCCTGCATCAGATCAGCCGCACGTAACAGCCTGCTGCGGCGCTCTCCAGGCCCAATCGCCGACCAGAAAGGAAATGCGGCCTGTGCGGCGCTGACCGCAGCATCCGCATCCTACACCGTCGCTGCGGCCACCCTAGAAATAACCTCTCCACTTAAAGGGTGACAACGCTCGAAGGTCTTTGCGTCGCTGGCCGGTCGCGCCTGGCCACCTATCAGTAACGGCACGTCAAACATGGTGACATTCCTTTCATTATTCTGATTGCCAGGAAGCGCGATGCGCGTTGCCGGCGACTGACAAGCGCTGCCGGCCAAGACTCAGCGTTTGTAGGCTTGCAGCCCGGGTTTGATGCTTTTGTCGTCCAGAAACTGTTTCAGGCCTTGCTCGCGACCGTGCTCCGGATCTCGCAGTTGTGCCTGATCAAGTTTGGCATACAGATAATCTTCACTCTGATCCCAGGTCAGTTCACGGCATCGCTTGAAGCCGTGCTTGGCGGCGCGCAATACCACCGGTTTTTTGTCCAGCAGGTCCTGAGCCAGCAAGATCACTTCTTCACGCAACTGCGACAGCGGAACGCTCTTGTTGACCAGCCCCATCTCGGCAGCCTTCTGCCCCTCGAAGGTCTTGCCCGTCATGATGTAGTACAGCGACTGACGGTGCCCTACAGTGTCGGCCATCGCCTTACTCACCAAATTACCCGGCGGAATGCGCCAGTTGATTTCAGAAAAACCAAACGTTGCCTCATCTGCGCAGATCGCCAGATCGCATGCGACCAATGGGCTGAAACCTCCACCGAAACACCAGCCATTGACCATCGCGATAGTCGGTTTGCTATACATACGGAGTAGCTTCCACTGCCATTCGGAGGCGTCACGACGGATCTTTTCCTGAAGAATTTCAGGGCCACCGTCCACTTCTCGGAAGTATTCCTTAAGGTCCATACCGGCAGTCCACGCAGTACCGGCACCTGTCAGAACCAATACCTTGGCGTCGGCATCCTGCTCGACAGTTTCCAATACGTCGCGCATTTCCCGGTTCAACGTTGGGCTCATAGCGTTGCGCTTTTACGGGCGGTTCAACGTTACCCAGGCGATACCGCCCTCAACGTTCACCATTACTGTCTGACATCGGTTGCCGTATTTACTCATCTCACACCTCTGTTGTTGATCGCAGTGTTTTGCCGATGAGCTCAAGCTAGCCCGCAACATTAGTTATTTAAATTAGTCATTAATAATATTAACTGATTTCAATCTACCAACGACCGCCAAAAACGTGCGATGCAGCCGAGCAAGCTCGCCACTCGTCGCCTTGAGTTCAAAAACATTAGGATGACAACGAAAAATTAACGACCAGTTGAGCGGTAGACAATCCGCCGGGCCGCCTACCTGAAGGGCTGATCAGAAACGCAATACTCCTAATCTGAAATAGCTCAGCGAAGCATAAAGGCGAGCTAGCGCCATCGCTCTCGCTGAGTGCCGGGTGAGCACAAGTCCCTCAGGGACGTCTGATTTAATCGTGAATCCTTTTTTTAAATACCTTTGACGCAGCCAACGCGCAGGCCGCCTTGAACAACGAATGAGTGTCATTCGTCAGGAAAATTGGACAAACTTAGATACAATGATTAACTATTAATAAATATAATGAATTGAGCTAAGAGATAGCTCGGGATTTCGACGAAATTTCGCCCTATGTAGAGACGCAACACGACTCTTAGCCATCGATTCTTGGAAATGGTGCTCGCTTGACTGTACAGATGTAGACATCTTAAAGGATGCAGGATGGCTTTATGGATGAAGACTGCTGGCCCCATCCCCACGCAAAATTGTTCTACCGTCCAGTCGAGGTAGCAATTCGCTGGTGCGGACTGATGGATTTCGAATCTTTAATCACTCAGCAGGATCTGAGTCCGAGTGTACCGAGCAGTAGATTCAAGCAATGGCCATGCTTGGCCCAGAAGCTTGATGTCTTATGGGACGCCATACGCCATAAAGAACTGCCGCACGGCTGCATGGGTATAACAAACAGCTCTAGCGAACAGGTCGACCCCAATTTACTAACAATCAGACACAACCACCTCAAAAGCTGGATATCTCAATACCATCCTGCAGAAAAACCATCTTTCCTTTTTAGTGAGTTAGAACGGAGTACTCTTCTGCCCGCTAACTTTGATCTCTGCAAGGAGCTATTAATTCAAATAGAATTCAGTAACCTTCGGCACGCACATGACCAGAATAAACTCAAGCAATTAGATACTCAGAGGAATGAACTGCTTCAGGAAAACGCTCTTCTTAAGGCGCGCTCACGGGATACTCAGCCCCCAACCCAGAGGAGTCAAAAAGCCTATCTGTGAATCGCCCCGGATTCTCTAGACACCTTGCAAGCTCATTGCGTAACGCTTTTCAAACTCTACCGGTGACAGCTGATTGTTGAAACCATGGCGGCGTTTTACGTTGTAGAACATCTCGATGTAATC
>Ga0302175_10000069_pt1 | contig 44870 bp, 45 predicted proteins | sample I_Fen_N3_3_FD_198791 | JGI IMG/M metagenome (GOLD analysis project Ga0302175, IMG submission 198791) | Peat permafrost microbial communities from Stordalen Mire near Abisko, Sweden - I_Fen_N3_3 | ecosystem: Environmental > Terrestrial > Soil > Wetlands > Permafrost | place: Sweden: Abisko... | reverse complement strand
AAACCCCGAAGTGACCGCCGCCGTGCCGTTCACCGAGATGGAAGGCATGCTGTCCTATAAATGCTCGATGCAGCCGATCCAGGTCAGCGGCATCGACCCGGCGCAGGAAGGTAAAGTCTCCATCGTCGCGCAGCACATCGTTCAGGGACGTCTCGATGACCTGAAACCCGGCGAGTTCGGCGTGGTGGTCGGTGAAATCACCGCGCGGCGCTTCCGCTTGAACGTTGGCGACAAGATCACCCTGATCGTGCCGGAAGTCAGCACCGCACCGGGCGGCATTACCCCGCGCATGCAGCGGTTGAACGTGGTTGGCGTGTTCAAGGTCGGTGCCGAGCTGGATGGCTCGATGGCGCTGATCCATATGGCTGACGCGGCGCAGATGCAGCACTGGCAGCCGAATCAGGTGCAGAGCGTGCGTCTGGCGGTGAAGGATTTGTACGCGGCGCCGAAAGTATCGAACGACATCGCTACCGGCCTCGGCGCGGATTACAAGGCTGACGACTGGACCCATACCCAGGGCAGTCTGTTCAGTGCGATGAAAATGGAAAAAACCATGATTGGCCTGCTGTTGCTGATGATCGTCGCGGTGGCGGCGTTCAACATCATCGCGACGTTGATCATGGTGGTGAACGACAAGGGCGCGGACATCGCGATCCTGCGCACCATCGGCGCCACGCCACGGCAGATCATGGCGATCTTCATGGTGCAGGGCACGGTGATCGGGGTGGTCGGGACGTTGATCGGCGGCGTGCTCGGCGTGATTGCGGCGCTGAATGTCAGTGAGCTGGTGGGTTGGCTGGAGCGCGTCAGCGGCCAGCATATCTTCAGTTCGGACGTGTACTTCGTCAGCAACTTGCCTTCGGAACTGCAGGGTGGCGATGTGTTGTTGATTTGCTCCGCGGGTTTCATACTGAGCTTTCTGGCGACGGTATATCCAGCGTGGCGAGCGGCGAAGATTGAGCCGGCTCACGCGTTGCGGTATTCGTAAACTCTGAAATCGCCTTCGCGGGCAAGCCTCGCTCCTACAGGGGATCGTGTGAAACCTGTGGGAGCGGGCTTGCCCGCGAAGGGGCCGGCCCTGCTGACTTCAATTCTTCTTGGGCAACTCAATTACAAACCGCGTCCACTCATTCTCCGATTCGCAACGAATCTGCCCACCGTGGGCACGAATGATCGATTGGGTAATCGCCAAGCCCAGTCCCGCATGCTCGCTACTGCCTTCCTGCCGCGCCGGATCAGCCCGATAGAACCGGTCGAACAAACGCGGTAGCAACGCCTCAGCAATTCCGTCCCCACTGTTCTCAACCGCAAGGCTCAAGCCTTTGGCCTGATCGATAATCCGCACCCGAACCTCCCCGTTGGCAGGCGTAAACCGCAACGCGTTGTCCAGCAGATTGGAAAGCGCCCGGCGTAACATGCTGCGATCACCTTCCATCTGTGCCGTGCCATCACGGCTCAGTTTTACCTGAGCGTCCTCGGCCAGCGGCGCGAAGAACTCCAGCAACAGATCCACTTCCTCAGCCAGTTCCAGCGGTTCGCGCTTGGGCATCAACAACCCGTGGTCAGCCTTGGCCAGGTACAACATGTCGTTGACCAGTTGCGCCATCCATTGCAGTTCTTCGAGATTGCTGTGCAGTGCTTCGCGGTAATCCTCGATCGGCCGAGGGCGGGTGAGGGTGACTTGGGTGTGGGTCAGCAGGTTCGACAGTGGCGTGCGCAGTTCATGGGCGATGTCGGCGGAGAACGCCGAGAGCCGTTGAAAAGAGTCGTCGAGCCGTCCGAGCATGGCGTTGAAGCTGTGGGCCATTTCCGCCAGTTCCGGCGGCATGTTCTCTTCGGGCAATCGAGCGTTGAGCGAGTGTGCGGAAACGCCGCTGGCCACCGCACTCATCCGTCGCAAGGGTCGCAAACCGCTGCGCGCCGCCCAGGCCCCGAGCAGGGCCGTGGCCAGGGCCGAGAGGCCGACGGTCAGCCAGATCAGGTGCTGCATGCGTTGCAGGAAGTGCTGGTGATGGGTGATGTCCAGCAGCAGGGTCAGTTGCGGCGAGTCGGGTTTGTCGAGGTACAGCGGCGCGTTCAGTACGCGATAGTCGGTGCCGTCGCTGCTCAGGGTCGATAGGCCCGGTGTTTGCGGGAGGTCCTTGGGTAATCGAATCGAGCTATCGTACCAGCGCTGGCCATCGCTACCGGTAATGCGCAGCGACAAATCCGCCTGGCGGCTCAGCTCGTCTTGAAGTCTGACTTCACTTTCACTGGACTGAATGTCCTGCAGCGCCCGGCGTAAACCAATCAACTTGCCGTCGAGCAACTGCTGATCGAGTTCAATGAAGTGCGCTTCGCTGGCGCGGCTGAACAACACCCCGGCAAATAACGACACCACCGCCGTGCACGCCGCAAACAGCAGGGCCAGGCGATTACTTAATGACAGTCGGCGCATCAGGCATCGCGCTCTTCAAGGACATAACCCATGCCGCGCACGGTGTGGATCAGTTTGTGGGGGAAGTCATCGTCGATTTTCAGGCGCAGGCGCCGGATCGCCACTTCGATGACATTGGTGTCACTGTCGAAATTCATGTCCCAGACCTGGGAGGCGATCAGCGATTTGGGCAGCACTTCACCTTGCCGGCGCAGGAGCATTTCCAGTAAGGCGAATTCTTTGGCGGTGAGGTCGATACGCTGGCCGCTGCGTTCGACCCGGCGGCGGATCAAATCCAGGCGCAAGTCGGCCAGTTGCAGGGCGGTTTCCTGAGGGGCGGCACTGCCACGGCGCAGCAGGCTGCGGACCCGGGCCAGCAACTCGGAAAACGCGAACGGCTTGACCAAGTAGTCGTCGGCGCCGAGTTCGAGGCCGTGAACCCGGTCCTCCACCGCGTCGCGGGCGGTCAGAAACAGTACCGGCGTGTCGAGGCCGGCGCCGCGTACCGCTTGCAGAATCTGCCAGCCATCGCGGCCGGGCAGCATCACGTCGAGGATCAACAGGGCGTAATCGCCGGTCAGCGCCAGTTGCTGGCCGGTGCTGCCGTCGGCCACCAATTCAGTATTGAACCCGGCCTCGGTCAGGCCCTGGCGCAGGTAATGGCCGGTTTTCGCTTGGTCTTCGACGATCAGCAATTTCATGAATAGCTCTGTTTAAGTGGAACGAGCGCTTTATACCGTGGGTGGCCGAGACGCAGGCCAACCTGACAAAGTTGTAATCTGCCTGTCAGGTTGCGGGCAGGCGTGTCAGTTTAGAGTTTTCCACAGGCTGAACCTTATCTTGTTGGAGTACGACTATGTTTTTGCGCAATCGTCTGGTGCTGGTCGCGTGTCTGCTGGCGCTGGGTTCGCCGGTATGGGCTTCGCCCGCGCAGACCTACGACTTCGGTCAGCCAGCCCCGGCGGCCAAGGCCAGTCGCAGCATCGAAGTGGTGATGGGCGATATGTCGTTTGATCCGAAAGCCATCGATATCAAGGCCGGTGAGACGATTCGCTTTGTGCTGGTGAATAAAGGCCAGTTGCTGCACGAATTCAACCTCGGCGATGCAGCGATGCATGCCGCGCACCAGCAGGAAATGTTGAAGATGCAGCAGAGTGGAATGTTGACGCCTACAGCGATGAAGGAAATGGACCACGGCTCGATGGCCGGCATGGGCCATGGAATGAAGCATGACGACCCGAACAGCGTGCTGGTGCCGCCGGGTAAAACCGCCGAGCTGACCTGGACGTTCACCAAGGCCACCAGTCTGGAATTCGCCTGCAATATTCCCGGCCACTATCAGGCGGGCATGGTCGGCAAACTGACAGTCAGTCAGTAAGCGCTCAAAGGCCGGCGCAAAGGCTGGTAGAATCCGCTGATTCTTCAGTCAGGTTTCCGCCATGCATCCCGCAGCCGAACATTCGCCGCTGGGCAAATCCAGCGAATACATCGCCACTTACACGCCGTCCTTGCTGTTCCCGATCCCGCGCACCGCGAAATGGGCCGAGCTGGGACTGACCGCGGACACCCTGCCGTATAAAGGCGTGGACTTCTGGAACTGCTTCGAACTGTCGTGGCTGTTGCCGTCGGGCAAACCCGTGGTGGCGATCGGTGAGTTCAGCATTCCGGCGGACTCGCCGAACATCATCGAATCCAAGTCGTTCAAGCTGTACCTCAATTCCCTGAACCAGACGCCGTTTGCCGACACCGCGAGCCTCGAAGCCACGCTGGTGAAAGACCTGTCGGCGGCGGCCGGCAAACCGGTTGGCGTGCGGATTCGCAGCTTGCGCGATGTTGAAGTGGAAGGCGTCGTGGCGTTGCCGGGTACGTGCATTGATGACCTGGACATCAGCGTCAGCAACTATGAACACCCGCGCCCGGAGCTGCTGCGTTGCGATGAGTCGCGCATTGTCGAGGAGAGCGTGCACAGCCATTTGCTTAAATCCAATTGCCCGGTCACTAGCCAGCCGGACTGGGGCAGCGTGGCGGTCGAGTACCGGGGCGCGGCGCTGGATCACGCGAGTTTGCTGGAGTACATCGTGAGTTTTCGTCAGCACTCGGACTTTCATGAGCAGTGTGTGGAGCGGATCTTCCTTGACCTGCAGCGGTTGCTGAAACCGGAGAAGTTGACGGTGTATGCGCGGTATGTGCGGCGTGGTGGGCTGGATATCAATCCGTATCGCAGTACTGAAGACGTGCAACTGCCGAATCACCGGTTGGTTCGCCAGTAACATCAAGATCAAAAGATCGCAGCCTTTGGCAGCTCCTACATGGGAATGCGTTTTCCTGTAGGAGCTGCCGAAGGCTGCGATCTTTTGATGTCACCGTTGAAAACGAAAAAGCCCCGCTATCACTAGCAGGGCTTTTTTGTATCTGACGGATTCAGATCCCGATGTTGCCCAACGTTTGCACAATATTGCGCAAGGTGCCGGCAATGGCGGGGTGTTCGAGTTCGAAACGTTCGACGGCCAGGTTTACGCCGTCGGCAAGGTTGGAGTCCTTGGTTTTGGTTTCCAGCTCAATCTCGAGTTCGATCTGTTGCATCAGCGCGTGGAGGTCTTCGCGCTCGGCTTCGGACAGCGGCGGATTCTGTTCCAATTGCTCGCGCAGGGTATTGAGCTGTTCTTGCAGTTCGCGGGCAGGCATGGCGTTCTTCCTTTTATCGATAGGCACTGGCATAGACCGCGGCAGCACGCCAAAGGTCTATGGCTGACCTTTAGATTAATCCACTCGCGGGCAACCTGCATGATCTCGATCAGGGCTTTTCACCCTTGAACCGGCGCAGGCTGATATCTGCCAGACAAGTATCAAGCTCCCCAAGGTGATCGATCACCGAATGCACGCCCAGGCCAAACAGTTGCACGGTTGCCTTGCCGCGCAGCTGTTCACGATCTTTTTGGCTCAATGCTTGCCACTCGTTCGGTGCGAGCCCGCACAGCGAGCCGCAGGACGCCAGGCCAATGGTCCACAATCCGGCATTTAGCCCGGCTTGCAGCAATCGCGGTTCGCCGCTGACCAGTACGCAACCGTCCAGGCGCTCGACATTCAATGTCATCAAGGCTTGCCAGCACGCATTCGGGGCCGGCCACGGATTGATTGTTGCTGGATGTTGCGAGGATTTGATCCACGCTGGCAGCGCGGCGGCCAGGGTGTGGCTGTGGGCTGGGGCGAGTTCATCCAGCCAGGCGCAGGGTATTTGCTGACGCTGCAAACTGTGCAGGCTGTCCAGCGCGCCGGGGGTGACTTCAGCGTGTTCGGCACAAGGGCCATCGGACTGGCGCGTGCGGGCGCCGAAATCCACCAGGCAACCACTGAGGCCAAACAGTACGGCGGTCAGGCTTGGGGCGGCGACGGGCAAGGCTTCAGCGTGTGGCATATCAACGTCCCTGAAATAGCGATAAGGCTAGGGGAGGACGGTGACAGTTCAATGACATGGATGTGAATCGCTCACAGTCGGTTCGCAACATCCGTAGGCGGATTCGTGCGGCGCTGCCTAAAACTGCTTTTGCGTCTTATACTAGCCAACTTAACGCTTGGGCCGCGCGCCCGCGCCAGTACAATCCAAGGAGTTTTTCTATGCGCTGGAGCAATCAACTCGCTCAGCTATGTGTGTGTGCCAGCCTATTGCTGGTTCCGTTCGCTGCCCAGGCCGCCACGGAAGACGACCCTTGGGAAAGTGTTAACCGCCCGATCTATCAGTTCAATGACTTCGTCGATACCTACGCGCTCAAGCCCATTGCCCAGGGTTATGAGTTCGTGACGCCGCAGTTCGTGGAGGACGGCATCCACAATATGTTCCGCAACGTGGGTGATGTCACCAACCTGGCCAACAACATCCTTCAGGCGAAGCCGGCTGCCGCCGGTATCGACACTGCGCGAATCCTGCTCAATACCACGCTGGGTATTGCCGGTTTCTTCGATGTGGGCACCAAGATGGGCCTGCAACGCAGCGACGAAGATTTCGGTCAGACCCTCGGCTATTGGGGCGTTGGCAGTGGTCCTTACGTGATGTTGCCGCTGCTTGGTCCAAGCACCCTGCGTGATGCTCCGTCCAAATTCGTCGACAGCTACACCGGCCCGTACCCGTACATCAACGACGTGCCGGTGCGTAATTCGGTATTCGGTCTGAACATTGTCGACACCCGCGCCAGCCTGCTGTCGGCCGAGAAGCTGATCAACGGCGACAAGTACATCTTCATCCGCAATGCCTACCTGCAAAACCGCGAATTCAAAGTCAAAGACGGCCACGTCGAAGACGATTTTTGATGTGAAGCGGTAAAACGAAGAAGGCGGCCATGGCCGCCTTCTTTCGTTGTGGGTTCCGGGTTATTTCATCTTCAAGATTGTAAGCCCGAGTTTCTGACTGCTGCCGTCCTGCTCCTTCACCCAGACCACTTCGGTGTCGGCCTCAAGCCCTTTGAGTGCCGTGTGATCGGAGTCGATGCGCACGCTGAGCCGGTCGCCGACCTTGAACAATTGTGGTGCCTCAACCTGCATGCCACTGCTGGAAAGGTCGATGCAGACGGCTTGCACCTCATCGCCCTCGTGAATCAGCGAGACATCGGCATCGACCCGCATGCGGATGAAATCACGCTTTTCGCTGTAGTCCCGATCGGTTTGACTCATGGGCTCGATCCTTCCATTAGGTTCCGGTTTTACCTGTTCTTATAACTCTCGGTGATTTGAGAAGTAAAGACGTCAAGCGACCATCGGCGTGAGCTTGAAACGCCCCGCGGATGGGAGTACCGTCTGCGCCTTAGAAGGGCACCTCTGGTGGACCTGTGTGTAGGGCGAACGCTCGAAAACAGTGCAACAGAGAGGCTAGAAAGCGAATCCAGTAGTGTGAGCCGGGACAAAACCCCTGCCTGCTACGCCAACCTAATTCTGGCGCCGTTTGCCCACATGCCAAAAACCAGTGCCACGCTGCTGATAATCGATGATGACGAAGTAGTGCGCGCGAGTCTCGCGGCCTATTTGGAAGACAGTGGTTTCAGTGTCCTGCAGGCCAGCAATGGCCAACAGGGTCTTCAGGTATTCGAGCAAGACAAGCCCGACTTGGTCATCTGCGATCTGCGCATGCCGCAGATGGGCGGGCTCGAACTCATTCGCCAGGTCACCGAGCTGTCCCCGCAAACCCCGGTTATCGTGGTATCGGGCGCCGGCGTGATGAACGATGCGGTCGAGGCCCTGCGCCTGGGCGCGGCGGATTACCTGATCAAGCCTCTCGAAGATTTGGCTGTGCTCGAGCACTCTGTGCGCCGGGCCCTGGATCGTGCGCGCCTGCTGCTGGAGAACCAGCGCTACCGCGACAAGCTTGAAAAGGCCAACCGCGAGCTCGAAGCCAGCCTGAACCTGCTCCAGGAAGACCAGAACGCCGGTCGCCAGGTGCAGATGAACATGCTGCCGGTCAGTCCCTGGACCATCGACGAGTTCCAGTTTGCGCACCAGATCATCCCTTCGTTGTACCTGTCGGGTGATTTCGTTGACTACTTTCGGGTCGACGAGCGTCGGGTAGCTTTCTACTTGGCGGACGTTTCCGGGCATGGCGCCTCTTCAGCCTTCGTCACGGTGCTGTTGAAGTTCATGACCACGCGCCTGCTGTTCGAGTCCAAGCGCAATGGCACTTTGCCGGAATTCAAGCCTTCAGAGGTCCTTGGTCATATCAACCGGGGCCTGATCAGTTGTAAGCTGGGTAAACACGTCACAATGGTCGGTGGTGTCATCGACGAGGAGACAGGTTTGTTGACCTATAGCATCGGCGGTCATTTGCCGTTGCCTGTGTTGTACACGCCAGACAGTGTTCGTTATCTGGACGGGCGTGGTCTGCCGGTGGGCCTCTTCAATGAAGCCACCTATGAAGATCACGTAATGGAGTTGCCGCCGACGTTCAGCCTGACGCTGATGTCTGACGGCATCCTGGACCTGTTGTCAGAACCTACACTCAAAGAGAAAGAAGCGGCATTGCCCCAACGGGTCAAAGCTGCGGGCGGCACCCTGGATGGGCTGCGGCAGGTTTTTGGATTGGCCACGCTAGGGGAGATGCCGGATGATATCGCCCTGTTGGTGTTGAGCAGGAATCTTTAATGAGTACCGGTAGAATCCAGTTCGCCGAGCAGGACGGCACCTTCGTCCTGAAATTCGTCGGTGAAGTTCGCCTGACCCTGTGTTCGGCGTTGGATGCGACTATTGAGCGGATCTTCACGGCGTTGAACTTCAACGCGATCGTGATCGACCTGACCGAAACCCGCAGCATCGACAGCACCACGTTGGGCCTGCTGGCCAAACTGTCGATCCTGTCGCGGCAAAAGGTCGGCCTGCTGCCGACCGTCGTCACCACCCACGAAGACATCACCCGTCTGCTGCAGTCCATGGGCTTCGAGCAGGTGTTCAACATCGTTGACCGCCCGATCCCATGCCCTGAGTGCCTGACCGACCTGCCAGACCAGGATCAGTCCGAAGAAATCGTGCGGATCAAAGTCCTCGAAGCGCACAAGATCCTCATGGGCCTGAACGATTCCAATCGCGAAGCGTTTCATGACTTGGTGAATGCGCTGGAGCGGCATTGATTCTTTGAGTAATTGTTGACCGGTCGTGCCCCATCGCGGGCAAGCCTTGCTTCTACAGGGTTGTGCGTCGATCACATGACTCTGACCCAACACAAATCCCTGTAGGCGCTGAGCTTGCTCGCGATGGCGTCCTTAAGGCCGCGAACGAGCCTTTTGCAAAGCCAACAATGTTCCAAGCGCAAAAAGGGCGAACCCAACGGGTTCGCCCTTTTTGCATTGCCTTGCGCTAGATCACAACTTGGCTTGCAGCAGCGCCTCAAGTTTCTCCTGGTCCCGAGCGAACTGACGAATCCCCTCAGCCAGTTTCTCGGTTGCCATCGCATCCTCGTTGGACAACCAACGGAATTGCGCTTCATTCAAGCTCAAGCGCGCTTCACCGGCATGCCCTGGTGCCAATTTACGCTCCAGTTTGCCGTTATCCGCCGCCAGTTTCTCCAGCAGATCCGGGCTGATGGTCAGGCGATCACAGCCGGCCAGTTGCTCGATTTGATTGAGGTTACGGAAGCTCGCGCCCATCACTACGGTTTTGTAGTCATTGGCCTTGTAGTAGTTGTAGATGCGCGTTACCGACTGCACGCCCGGATCATCCGCGCCGGTGTAGTCGTTACCGTTAGCCTTCTTGTACCAATCGTAGATGCGGCCCACGAACGGCGAAATCAGGAACACCCCGGCGTCGGCACACGCGGCAGCTTGGGCGAAGGAGAACAGCAGGGTCAGATTGGTCTGGATACCTTCCTTTTCCAGGATCTCGGCCGCGCGAATGCCTTCCCAGGTGGAAGCGATCTTGATTAGCACACGGTCACGGCCAATGCCGGCCTTGTCGTACAGCTCGATCAGACGGTGCGCGCGCTTCAGTACGGCGTCAGTGTCGAACGAAAGACGTGCATCCACTTCGGTGGAAATGCGGCCCGGTACTACTTTCAGGATTTCTTGCCCTACCGCGACGCCAAAACGGTCGCTGGCCAGGCCCACGTCGCCTTTGCAGTCGTGAACGCAAGCGTTCAGCAGCTCGGCATAACCGGGAATGGCCGCTGCTTTGAGCAACAGGGAAGGGTTGGTGGTAGCGTCAACCGGTTTAACGCGAGCGATGGCTTCGAAGTCGCCGGTATCGGCAACGACGGTGGTGATTTGTTTGAGTTGTTCCAGCTTGGAAGTCATGGGCGTGCTCTGTCCTATGGGTCTGATGACATTACCCGAGCGCTGACAGCCACTCAAGGGCGGGTGTGCGTATCAATGGCTCCAGCGGCAACATCCGCAAAACGGCTGTTTGAATGGCGGGGCGCGGTATCGGTAAATACGATGCCAAATCGGGGCGCAGGTTCAAAGCAACCGACTGTTGACCCCTACTGTGGCGTTAACAGTGCCTTGGCCGCCAGTTTTGCCGGTTTCGGCTGACCATCCGCCGTCAGCAGGCCAAAATTCCTTTCCCGGTCATTGCCGCCGGTATCGCTGTTCTTCCACTCATAGAGTGAGGTCAGCGGGATGTTGAGTTTTTTCACATCGGCAATAAACGTGCTGACTTTGCTGGCCTGCCCCTCAACCCCGCCGTTGGAACTGAGCGCCGACACGCCCCACTCACTGATCACCCCCGGCAGATGGAAGTTCTGCTGAATGAACGCCTGAGCATTGCCGATCTGGGCTCCGGACAAACCGTAGGGGTGATAGGAAATCGCACTGAGGCATTTCGGGTATTCACTGACAATCCGGTTCAGCGCCACGGTGGACGCTGAGCCCGCGCTCGGCGCCTTCGCGAAGCCGAAACCCACCAGCGGTGTGGTTGGCGCTTTTTGCTCCAGGGAATGGCACATGGCGCTCATGAACGGAACAAAGGTCGCCTCAAAGTGACCGGTCGGCCAATACTTCCCCAGGTCCGGCTCATTCCATATTTCGATGGCGACCAACTGCGTGCTGTAGGACTGTTCCAGGGCAACCGCTGAATTAGCGAACTGTGCTCCCGCCGCCGCCAACTCGCGGGTGTTGCCCGACGCCGTCAGCGCCTTGGTCGAGCGTATCGTCATCAACACCGGCAGACCCACAGACTTGGCGGCGGCAAACGCATCGCTGATCTGTTTTTGATAGGCCGAGCCACCCAGGCTATCCGTCCAGATGCCAAAACGCACAAACCCGAAACCTGCCGCTTTGATCTGCTCGGCGTCGGAGGCGGTGAAGGTCTGGATCTTGACCTGAACACCGATGGTTTTGTTGGCGGCCAGGGCGGGGAACAGTTCACTGGCGTGAACCTGACTCGCCGCACTGAGCATCAGCAACGTCGAAGCGGCAAAGTGTTTAAAAGGTGCTGAGTTCATGTAGGCGTTCCTGTCGTCGAGCTGAAAATAACGTTTTCGGTGCTGATGAGTTCGATGATCAGACGATCGCTAAGTGCACGGATGTTAGTTTTTGTCGGGTGGTTATTGTTAGAAAGTCATCGTTATTTTTGGTCCGGTTATTCTGGTTGGGCGGCTTTTATCTGTCGTGGTACTTAATACGCTGTATTACAAGGCTGATCCGTTTCTGAGTGCGGGATGAACCGTGGGTTCACTCAATTCGCCGCTACAAATGGGTTGATTCAACATTACACGGGAAGCATTGCCTTGTTCAGAAAGATCCTTGTCGTCTGCGTGGGCAATATTTGCCGAAGTCCTACAGCCGAAATGCTGCTGCGTAACGCGCTGGCCTCTTCCTCCATCGCCGTGACCTCTGCGGGCCTGTCCGCCAGGGTGGGCGAGACCATGGAACCGGCGGCGCGGGAAGTGCTTGAGGCAAATGGGCACAGGGCCCAGGCTTTCAAGGCACGGCAAATTACAGCGGATATCGTTAATGATTCAGACCTGATTCTGGTCATGGAAAAAGAGCACGTAAAACAAGTGCTGAAGATTGCATCGCACGCCAGGGGCAAAGTGTTTCTTCTCGGCAAGTGGCAGAGTGAACGAGAAATACAGGACCCCTATCGTCAAGGAAAAGCAGCTTTTATTCATGCCCATGCATTGATTGAAGATGCTGTTTGCTCATGGGCGCAGCGCCTCGGGCATTGATGAATCATTTTCAGATCAGTAAATGGTAAGAACGAACTTATGCAGTTACCGTCAGTAGTCGGCACCCGGGACAACGAACGAGATGATATTGATCTTCTCGGTATATTCGGCAGTTTAATTGATCAGAAGTGGTTGATCGGCGCACTCACCGGGGCATTTATGCTGACCGGCGTGGCCTATGCCATTTTGGCGACGCCGGTGTACCTGGCGAACGCCGTGGTTCAGGTCGAACCGAAAAAGAACGACATGCTGGGTTTCTCCGACCTCAACAGCATGCTCAGTGGCCAATCGCCGTCGGTCACCGAGATCGGCATCATCAAGTCTCGGGCGGTGATCGGCAAAACCGTCGACGATCTGCACCTGGATATCGACGTCACGCCCAATACCTTTCCCATCATTGGCGGTTTTCTGGCCCGGCGCTACAAGGGCGACGGTGTGGCCGCGCCGCGTTTCGGCCTGAACAGCTACGCCTGGGGCGGTGAACGCCTGGAGATCGCAAAACTCAACCTGCCGGAAGAACTGCTGGGTAAGAAACTCAAGCTGATCGCCGCCGAGCACCAGCGATTCCAGTTGTTTGATGACAACGACAACCTGCTGGTGGACGGTGTGGTCGGCGAAGCGTTTGTGCAAAACGGCGTCGATGGCCGGATCGCCGAACTGACGGCCAACCCCGGCACCCGTTTCGACGTGGTGCGCAGCCCAAGAATCGTCACCATCCTTGATTATCAGGATGACCTGGATGTGTCCGAGCAAGGCAAGGAGTCGGGCATTATCCGCCTGGCACTGGCCAGCCCTGATCACGCCCAGGCAGTGAAAATCCTCAACAAAGTTGCCTCGTTGTATGTGCAGCAAAACGTCGAGCGCACCTCGGCCGAAGCGGCGCAAAGCCTGGACTTTCTGCAAGCCCAGTTGCCCCAGGTCAAGAGTGACCTGATCAAGGCCAGTGATGCGCTCAACGGTTATCAAACCCGCGGCAAGACCGTGAATATTTCCCTCGAAACCCAGTCAGTCCTGGAACAGATTGTCACCCTCGACACACGCATTTCGGAGTTGAAGCTGCAACAGGCGGAGCTTGATCGCAAGTTCACCAGGCAGCATCCGGTCTATCGCGCGTTGATGACGCAGATCGGCGAATTGACCCAGCAGCAGAAGGCGCTGGAGAGCAAGGTTCAGGACCTGCCCGCCACGCAACAGGAACTGCTGAACCTGACCCGTGACGTGGAAGTGGCGTCGCAGATCTACACGCAGTTGCTGAACAAATCCCAGGAGCTGGACATTGTCCGGGCCGGGGCGGTGGGCAACGCCCGGCTGATCGACGCGGCGGATGTCGACAAGACCACCCCGGTCAAACCGCGCAAAGCGCTGATCGTGCTGATCGCGACGTTCCTTGGCGCGTTCTTCGGCGTGGCCCTGGTGCTGGTGCGTAAATCCCTGAGTCGTGGATTGGAGGGGCCCGAGGCCATCGAGCAGCTCGGGTTGCCGGTGTATGCGTCGATTCCTTACAGCGTTTTGCAACAGGAAGAGGACAGTAAAAAAGTCCGCATCAGTGACGAGTCGCGCAAGCAGGCATTTCTGTTGGCGCTACGTAACCCGACCGACCTGTCGATCGAATCGATCCGCAGTTTGCGCACTTGCCTGCACTTCGCCGGGCTTGACTCGACCAACAACCGGATCATGATTTCCGGCCCGAGCCCGCAAGTCGGTAAAACCTTCGTCTCATCCAACCTCGCGGCGGTCATGGCCCAGAGCGGACAAAAGGTGGTGCTGATCGACGCCGACATGCGCAAAGGGCATTTGCACAAGACGCTCAATACGCCGATCACCAATGGCTTGTCCGACCTGTTGGTCAAGCGTTGCAGCCTTGAACAGGGCATCCATGAAACCGAAGTCGACAACCTGCATTTCATCAGTCGCGGACAGGTCCCGCCCAACCCGTCCGAGTTGCTGATGCACGCGAACTTCCGTGAACTGCTGGCACAACTCAGCGACCTGTATGACGTGGTGATCATCGATACGCCACCGCTGCTGGCGGTCACCGACGCCGCGATTGTCGGCCGGGAAGCGGCGATCAGCCTGATCGTTACTCGTTTCGGCGTGAACCCGGCCAAAGAGATCGAACTGACGATCCGCCGATTTGCCCAGAACGGCATCCAGTTGAAGGGCGCTGTGTTCAATGGCGTCGAGAAGCGTGCCGCGAGTTATTACGGCAACGGTGGCTACGGCAATTACAACTACGAGTATGCGTCCGACAAGGCTTGATTCGGCGATGGTCATTACCTGCATGGAAATGGGTGGATTGTGAAAAAAATACTGCATGTGGCCGAGACGATTAAAGGTGGCGTGGCCACCGTTATTCGCACGATATCGGCGCCACCTGAGGGCGAGGCGCAGAACTATGAACTGGTCTATTTGATCCCGTTCGATCAGAAAAAAGAGCTGCACGGCATCGATGAGCAACAGATCCGGACCTTCGACCGGACCAAGCGCAATGTGCGTTCGCTGCTGCGCTTCGCCTGGCAACTGGGCCGTTTGATTCTCAAGGAAAAACCCGACGTGGTGCATTTGCACAGCACCTTTTCCGGGGTGATTGGCCGCGTGGTGTGCGTGCTGCTGCGGCCATGGCGTTCGCCGAAAATCGTCTACTGCCCCCACGCCTTTTCATTCCTGATGGAGAGTTCGCCGGCCAAGCAGAAAGTCTATTCGCTGATTGAGCGGCTGTTGCAGAAGGTCACGGACGTGATCATTTGCGTCAGCCAGTACGAACTGGATAAAGCCGCAAGGTTTGGCATTGATCGCCGCCGGATGACGCTGATCTACAACGGCATCCCTTATAAAAACGAAGCGCCGAAGACCGCTGATAACGCACCGATCCATCTGCTGTTCGTGGGGCGTCTCGACTATCAGAAAGGCTTTGATGTGTTGCTCAAGGGCTTTGCCGGTGTGCAGCGCACCGACCTGAGGCTGACGGTGGTCGGCAGTGCGGTGAATGAAGACACGGTCGATTGCCCGGTGATGGCAGGGGTCGAATACGTGCCGTGGGTAACCCCGGCGGAAGTGAATGCGCTGTATCTGGCGGCGGATGTGCTGATCGTGCCCAGTCGCTGGGAAGGCTTTGCCATGGTGCCACTGGAAGGTATGGCCATGGGGCTGCCGGTGATTGCCAGTGACTGCACGTCGTTGCCCGAGTTGGTTACCCACGGCGTGACCGGCTACATCTTCCCTACGGGGGATCACCAGGCCCTGACCAACCTGCTGGTCAAAATCCAGAAGCCCGGTTTGCTGGCGCTCGGCACTCAAGGTCGCGACAAGGTCCGCGAGCGGTTCAGCTCCACGTTGATGATCCGGCAGACCTACGACGTGTATTCCGCTCCCTCTTACTAAGTAGATATCAGCTTATGAACGTAACGATTTTGCATGGCTACAGTGCCTCCAATTCCGGTGATGGCCTGCTCGTGGACCTGGCGATTGCCATGGTGCTGCGAAACTTTGGCGCCGATACCTCAATCAACGTCGTGGCCTCGGACCCCGAGTCCTTCAGTTACTTGCCGTACCAGCGCTATGACGCGCCGGTCATGGCGGCCAAGGGGTTGGGCCGGGTCAAGCAAGCGCTGTTCTTGAATCAGTCTTACGCCGGCCTCGCGGACCTGCTGAGTTCAACTGACTTGATCGTCGGCGTCGGCGGCGGCTACATGCGCTCCAAAAGTGCCTTCGAACATATCAAGTTGAAACTGGGCCACGCCAAGCAACTGGAAACGGCGATCCTGAGCAAAGTACCGTCGGTGTACCTGCCGCAAAGCATCGGTCCGTTTCACGGTGAGGGCGGCAAAATCGTCGAGCATTACGCCCAGGCCGATGCGGTGTTTGTCCGGGACAACCGTTCCTCGGAGCTGTTCGGCACCCATGAAAATGTCTACCGCGCACCGGATCTGGCGGTGCAGGCATTGGCCGGCAAGATTCTCCAGCAACCCAAGTTCACCCGTTGCGCGGCAACCCCGGCGACGGTCTGCGTGGTGCTGCGCAAACCGCCGGCGTGGAGCAAGGAAAAGAAGGCCGGCTATGTCGCGAATCTGAAGCTGCTGCTCCAGCGCCTGAAGGACAAAAGCAAAGTGGTGTGCGCGGTGCAAAGCGCCGTGCGGGGGAACGATGACGGCGCGTTCTATCGCGAGTTGGGCATCACCGAAGACCTGCTGCCGCTGAAGGCGACCCTGGCCAAATATCAACCGGACCTGGTGATTTCCGTGCGCTTGCACGGCGCTATCGAATCGCTGCTGGCGGGCGTCCCGGCGTTCCATATCAGCTATGAGCGCAAGGGCTTTGGCGCCTATCAGGACATGGGCGTGGAAGACTGGGTGATCAATGGCGGCGACATCAATGTCGAAAAAATCATCGACACTGTTTACGCCCCGAATGCCTTGTCCCGATTCGGCCAGCAACTGACCGACACCTGCAAAGAAATCGAAGCCAAGACCCAGGTCATGGACGGGATCATCAAGGGCATTGTTCGATGATATTTCGGCTACTGCTGCGGGGCGGGGCGTTAGGCGCGAAGTTTCTCCTGGTGTTGGCCATCACCCACTACCTGGGCTATGACGCGCTGGGCTTTTACGGCGTGGTGGTGGCCGCGTCGTTGATTGCGTCGAAGTTCTACAGCGTCGGTTTCAGTTCCGAAATCAACCGGCTGATCAGCGTCGGCGGCAGTTCGCGATGGGTCGTCGATAAGGTCCTGCTGTTGTACCTGGCGGTGGGCATCGTCTTATCGCTGGTGACGGTCACGGTGTATTCGCTGTTCCAGCAGGTCGAGGCGAGTGCCACGCTGATTATGTGCGTGGCGCTTTTGCTGCTCACCGAGCACCTGTCGTTCGAAATCAATTCCTTTGTTTTTTCTGCGCAGAAAGCCACGTGGGGCGCGCTGCTGTTCTTTATCAAAACCGGCCTCTGGGCGCTGTTGGCGTTGGCCGGGATGATGCTCGGCTGGATCTCCAGCATCGCCAGTGTTTTGTGGTTGTGGGTGGCGGCCAATGTGTTGGTGATTGTTGTCGGTTACCTGATTGTGGTGAACGTTCATCGCGGGCGGGTGACCGCTGTGCTGACCACGGCCTCGGTCTGGAAAGCCGGGTTGCCGTTTTATCTGGGCACGGGTTTGATCGCGTTGAGTCAGTACGCCGAGCGCTTTCTGATCATCGACATCGAGCCTTACGCCAGCCTCGGCAAATACGTCTACGCCTGGTCGGCGGCCAACACGTTGCAAGCGCTGTCCTACGCGGTGGTAGCGGTGGTCGGCATCCCGGTGCTCGCCAAGCGTTATCAGCACGACCATCAAGCGCTGACCGTGCGCCAATTGTTCGTAAATCAGTGGGTGGTGCGCGCGCTTGTGGTGTCTGGCGTCGTGGCGCTGATGATTGTGCTGTTTTTCAATCTTGTGCTCGATTACGTCGCCACGACGGTGCCGCGTCCGGATAACGACCTGCTTGGCGTGCTGATTTTTTCCTTCGCCCTGCGCGCCGTCGGCGACATTGTCTGGGGTGGTCTGATCGCTTCGAAAAACAGCCGGGTGTCACTGGCCAGCGCGGCGATCTGCCTGCTGGTTTCGCTGCCGGTCAGTTACCTGCTGATCAAGCACTATTCGATTTATGGCGCAGCTTGGGGGAATGTGTTTTCGATCACCGTGCAACTCGGCGTCATCGCGTTGCTGACCCGGTTTACCCGAGCGAAGGTGACCGCGTGAAGCTGCCTTCCATCGAGTTTCGCGGCAGACGACTCGACGCGTCGATTTCGTTCCTGATTCTGTTCAGTGGCTTGTTTTTGTCGGTGGCGATGCCACTGCTGATGCACCGCGATCCGGGTCCCGATGCGATGACGTTGTGGTCGTCCTACGCCCGCGCCGACAACTGCAACTTCTGGAATCCGTTCTCCCCGGATCGCTCTTCCTATGAGTGCTCGGCGTACTTGCTGCGACCCACCGGCATCAACCTGACCAACGCCTGGGCCTACGGCATGGCGTGCAACCTGTTCCTGACGGCGGTGCCGGTCTTGATGTTCCGGCGCATGCCGCTGACGATTTTCCTGACCCTGTGTTTGTGGGGCGTGGTCCGCTCGTTTTTCCTCGAAAACCTGACCAAGGAAATCATTGTCTCGGTGGCGATGATTTCGATTTTGCTGTTCTCGTTTTCCAGGCGTTATCGCGGCGGGTTTTTCTGTTCGACGGTGATTTACGGCGTGTTGATCCGGCCCTACTGGATACTGTTTTCCCTGGCCTGGTTTGGCGTCTGCGTGATGAAGAAGTACGTGTCGCGGATGACCTTCTTCCTGATGCTGTTCCTGTTTTACCTGGCCATCGCCACGGCGATTCAACTGGTGGTCGGTTATTCGGTGTCGTCGATTCGCGCCAGCAACAATGAGCTGCGCACGGCGGGGGAGGAGGGTTCGAAGTCGTTGATCGTGTCCTGGATCAGCGGCGGTGATTTTGTCTCGCAAGCGCTGGACTCGATGAGCATCTTTTTCCGCCTGTCGTTTCCCGTGGAGCTGATCCTGCTCTCGGGCCTGGGCCAGATCATCTTCGTGGTGTTGATGATGATGACGTCTTTGCTGATGTTCAAAATGATCACCTCCCGCGACTACAAGGGCGTGCGCATTGACACCAAAGTCAAAGAACTGATTGCCATTCCGCTGTCCTTTCTGCTGGTGCAAGGCTTGTTCGAGCCGGACTTCGGTTCCTTCGCCCGGCATTTTTCCATGGTCGTGCCGGTGCTGTTTATGGGCCTGGGTTTGCAGTTGCGGGCCAAGAAACCTGAGTTGGTCGAATCAAGAATCCTGAGCTGAGGTTTGTGCGTTATGTCGAGCAAAAAAAAGTCGCTGGAGATCGAAACCCTGCGCGGTTTGGCCTGCCTGCTACTGGTGCTGTATCACGTGATCGGGCCCTTGGGTGGCGGCTTGAAAATCGACCTGGGCTCGCCATTCCGGGTGATCGCCGACTCGATGGTCTACGTGCGAATGCCGCTGTTCACCTTTATCTCGGGCTACATCTATTCCCTCTACAAAATCCGCGGCAATGACTTTCACGCCTACTTTGTCGGTAAGGTCCGGCGGCTGATCGTGCCGTTGTTTTGTGTCGGGGTTCCGTTCTCGGTGCTGCAAGCAATCGGGCCCGGGGTGAACAAAGACGTGGGCGTGATCGATGCGTTGTTGTCGTTCTATATCCCGGTCAACCACTTCTGGTTTTTGCAGGCGGTATTCATCATCTTCATGTTTGTCGGCCTGCTGGAGTGGCGCGGCCTGTTGCCATCGGTGACGCGTTTGTATCTGTTGCTGGCGTTTGCGGCGGGAGTGTTTCTGCTACCCCCGTTTGCAGTCGATGCCTTTGGCATTAACGGCGCGGTCTATTTGCTGCCGTTTTTTGTGCTGGGGATGATTGGCCATGAAAAGGTCAATCAGATCAGGCAATCGCTCAAGGTGATCGGGCCGTTGGTGTTTGTGTTGATCTCGCTGGTGCTGCTGTATGTGGCGGCGGTGGATCGCGAGTTGATCGTCGATCGCCGCAGCCTGGTCGGTTTGCTGGTGGGCTGTGTGTCTTGTATGGCGCTGTTGTCGAGTAACCTGCAGGCGCGCTGGTTGATTTGGCTCGGCGGTTATTCCTACGCGATTTTCCTGTTTCATGTGTTGTTTGCCGCCGCTTCGCGCCTCGTGTTGGCGCGTCTGGGGGTTAGCGCTGAAAGTCTTTTGGTGCTCGGTGGCGTGACCTGTGGTTTGCTGGGGCCGGTGCTGCTGTCGAGCATTTTCAATCGGTTCACCGTGACCTCCGTGCTGTTTCTGGGTGAGCGGGCCGCACGTAAAAAGCCGCCGGCCGTTGTGGTGCCGGTGGCGTGATCCTGATGATTGTTTTGATGAAGGAAGTAACGCGTGTTGGCAGTCGATGATGTGCACCCCGCAGCGGCTTCGGTAATTGAAGTTGGCGACGCTCGCGAACGCTTTGCGCAATGGCGCGAAGGTCGGGCGGGGAAGGTGCTGGCCATCTCGGTGATCGGCGACAGCTACAGCGCCGGGCAGGATTTTTACCTGAACAAACTCGTCCAGCACCTCACCCATAAGGCCGGTTTCGCCGGGCCGGGCTATGTCGGCTTCAACCATGGTGCGGCGCTCGGCGGGACGCATTACAAATACACCCGCGGCAGCGAAAAGTACTTCGGCGGGGATTGGGACGTGTCCGGTCTTGGCCAGGCCAGCCCCGACAGTCGCACCATCACGGGCCGCCCCGGTGCTTATCTGGAGATTGATGCCAGTCCGTCCATCGCCGTTGATACCTCCATCGCTCAGGCGAAATTGCTTTACCTGGGGGACGGAAAAACCAATGAGCTGCGCTACCGCTGGACGGCAGCGGCGCCTTGGCATTCATTGAAGACCGGCGGTTCGGGTGTTCAGGAAATCCCTTTGCCTGGCGCGCCTGACACGGCCGAATGGGCGTTCCGGCTGGAGGTGGTCAGTGGGGCGCCAACGCTGTTCGGTGTGTGGCTGAGCAATCGGCAGGAGGGCGTGCGGGTTTCCAAGCTCGCAGCTTCCGGCGCGGCCTCTGCCGATTTCTATCACCGCGATGACCGCTGGCAGGCCCAGTGGAAAGCAGTGGTGTCGGAGATTCCGGCGGACATTTACCTGATCATGCTCGGCGGCAACGATCAGGGTTTTGGTGTGAAGCCCGAAACCTATCTGCAGAACATTCAAGGCCTGGTGCGGATGGTGCGCGAGGTGCATCCGGCGGCGAGCATCAACCTGATCCTGCGCCAGGACACCACGCGCTCCAGTGCCTATCCGATGTCGGCTTACGCGCAAGTTCTGGAACCTTGGGCGCGCGCCGAACACCTGGGGTACGCCAATATGCAGTGCGCGTTCGGCACTGATTTCAAGCGCTACGCCGTGGGCGGAGCAGCCCCGATGATCGGCCCGGACAGCGTTCATCCTATCCCGGGGGCTGGCGGTCGGGTGATTGCGGATTTCTTTTACCGAATGATCGTTGGTGGGAACGAAGCGGCTTCGCCGCAGGACACCTGCGGCGAGTAAGGCTTGAATTCAGCCCCTGGCTTTCTCAAAGCGCTCCAACTGACTCAACAGCTCGGCGGTTTTGAGCGGCATCAGTTGCGGATCACAACGGCTTTCCACGGTGATGACGATGGCCGGATCGCTGCCGGCAATGCGCGCGCGGAACCGCCAATCGCTGAAAATCACTTTCAGCCCGGCGCGTTCATCGATATCCAGCGCCTGCTCGCTGTAGAGATTTTTCAAGTGAGCGAGCAGAGCGTCAGGCTCGCGCATGGGCCGGCGGATTTCCCCGGACGAGGGGAACACGCCGATGCGTTCGACCATCAGTAGCGTGCCCAGCCAGGTCTCGGTGGGTGAGGACAACGACGGATTCAATGACATCCATGACATCACCCCGACGTTGCCCACTTCCAAATCAATGTCTGACGAGCGCTTTGCAATGTTCATAGTGGCCTGCCTGAAGAGAAGAGTGGGCGACGGTTGAGAGGAGGGTTACAGGCCCTTGAGATACAGGTGCTCGTAACAGAAATTGGTGGCCTCGAGATAACCCTCGGCACCGCCGCAATCGAAGCGCAGGCCGTCGAACTTGTAGGCCAGCACGCAACCGTTTTGCGCTTGCTTCATCAAGGCATCGGTAATCTGGATCTCGCCACCTTTGCCGGGCTGGGTGTCGGCGATCAGGTCAAAGATGTCCGGCGTCAGGATGTAGCGGCCGATGATCGCCAGGTTCGACGGGGCGTCTTCAGGTGCGGGCTTTTCCACCATGCTGCTGACGCGGTAGACGCCGTCGGCGATCAACTCGCCGGCAATTACGCCGTACTTGTGGGTCTGGTCACGGGGGACTTCCTGGATGGCGACGATCGAGCAACGGTAGCGCTTGTAGAGCTGAATCATCTGCGCCAATACGCCATCACCGTTCAGGTTCAGGCACAGGTCATCCGCCAGTGAAACGGCGAAGGGTTCATCGCCAATCAACGGGCGGCCGCTGAGAATCGCGTGGCCCAGGCCCTTCATTTCGACCTGCCGGGTGTAAGAGAAGGTGCAGGTTTCGATCAGCTCGCGGGTGCCGGCGAGGAATTTTTCTTTCTCGGTGCCGCGAATCTGATGCTCCAGCTCATAGCTGATGTCGAAGTGATCTTCCAATGCACGCTTGCCCCGCCCGGTGACGAGGGCCATGTGTTGCAGGCCGGCGTCCCGTGCTTCTTCAACGGCGTACTGGATCAACGGCTTGTTGACGATCGGCAGCATTTCCTTGGGCATGGCTTTGGTGGCCGGCAAGAAACGCGTGCCATAACCAGCGGCGGGGAACAAACATTTACGAATCATAAAAATATCCTGGAAGTCATGGGACTCAACTAAACAACGATTGTAAGTTTCTTAACTAAGCGACTACTTTAATACCTGAGATGGGTTGTTAATGGCAATTATTGTCAGGTGGTTAAACAGGGAATGTTATGAGTTGTCGGTCGGCGGCTCGTTAGTTATTTTTCGTCGGTGTCTGTTGATAGTGGTGAACGTTGCGTAGTGCTAAATAAGTACCCGGTAATACTGTCTGGTCGAGATAACTATTGATCGGGACAGGTTGTCAGCACTTCTCGACCCTACTATGGACCGCGCTATGAAAATTCTGGTAACGGGTGGCACCGGGTATATCGGTTCGCACACCACACTTGCACTGCTTGAAGCGGGTTTTGACGTGGTGGTGCTGGACAATCTTTGCAACAGCTCCGACGCCGCGCTGCATGCCGTGGAAGCCATTTGCGGAAAAAGTGCGCTGATGATTCACGGGGATGTCTGCGACCGGGCCTTGCTGGACCGGATTTTTCAGCAGCACGCCATTGATGCGGTCCTGCATTTCGCCGGGCTCAAAGCCGTCGGCGAAAGCGTGCACAAGCCACTTGAGTATTACGAAGCCAATGTCGGCGGCAGCATCGCGTTGTGCCAGGCGATGGCCGCCGCCGGGGTGTTTCGCCTGGTGTTCAGCTCATCGGCCACGGTCTACGGCGCGCCGGAGCAGATGCCGATCAGCGAGGATGTGCCCACCGGCAGCCCGACCAATCCCTACGGCCAATCGAAGCTGATCGTCGAAAACCTGCTGCGCGACCTGTGTGTGGCCGAGCCGCGCTGGAGCATCGCGCTGCTGCGCTACTTCAATCCGATCGGCGCCCATGCCAGTGGCCACTTGGGCGAAGACCCCAATGGCATTCCCAATAACCTGGTGCCCTACATCAGCCAGGTCGCGGTGGGCAGCCTGAAAGAGTTGTCGATTTTCGGTGACGATTACCCCACGGCCGATGGCACCGGCGTGCGTGATTACATCCATGTGGTGGATTTGGCCGACGGGCATCTGAAGGCCTTGCAGTCGATTTCGCAAACCACGGGCATCCATATCTGGAACCTTGGCACCGGTGACGGCTACAGCGTGATGCAGGTGTTGCACGCGTTTGAGCAAGCATCGGGGCGGCCGGTGCCTTATCGGATTTTGCCGCGCCGCTCGGGTGACGTTGCCGAAAGCCTGGCCGACCCGTCCAAGGCCGCCCGTGAACTCGGCTGGAAAGCCACGCGCAGTTTGCAGCAAATGATGACTGATACTTGGCGCTGGCAATCGCAACATCCAAAGGGCTATCTCGGATAACGGGCAGTTGTCGCTGTAACTATCAAACTTGCTGAATGTTATAAACCGTCCGGTATGTTAATTATCGTCGGCAAATTAGTCTGGAAATGCATCGGGCAAATCCGTAGATATAAACCCCGCCGTTCGACCTTTATCAGTCGCGTGTGACTGTGAATGAACAACGGATCTTGTTCGCACTTTTTGCGGCTTGAACTTTCCACCTCTGACTGAGTGCCAGGTTTTCTAACATGGCGGGACGTTAGAAAGGAGTTGATATGAAGAAAGTGATGGCAATTGCCCTGTTGTCGATGTTTGGCAGTTGGGCGTTCGCAGCGGAAGCACCGCTGACACAGGCAACCAATGTCGCCGGTAACGTAGCCGCTTCCCAAGCGCCTGCGGCCAGTACGGCGATGGTGGCCGGTGCAGTGGCTGCCTCTAACAGTGGCGGCAACGCTAACGGCGGTACAACCGGGACTACAGGTACGACCGGTACCAGTAACTGAAAAAACCTGTAGGTGTAACACAAGGTCGCCCGATGCAAGTCGGGTGACCTTGTCTGGATTTGCCCTTGAATAGCGTAGTGCCCTTATGACTCGTAGTTTTCCCTTTTTGATGTTGGCCAGTATCGCTTTGCAAGGTTGTATGTTTTCTCCGGGGCAATACCTGAGCACCAGCGATATCACGCGCCAAGGGGCCAGTGAAAGCAGTCGCGTCGAGCTGATTCCGATCACCCCCAAGCTCATTGCCATGGACCGGGCGACGCACAAACATACGTCGCTGCCGGCGGAATTATTGACGGCACCGGCGGAATATCGCATCGGCAACAATGACGTGTTGTACATCACGGTCTGGGACCATCCCGAGCTGACCGCACCCTCCGGCGCGCAACAGCAGATCGACGCCAACGGCCGCCTGGTGCGTTCCGACGGCACGCTGTATTACCCCTATATCAAGGAAGTCCAGGCGGCCGGCAAAACCATTCAGCAATTGCGTGCGGACATTTCCGCAAGGCTGTCGGACTTTATCGCCGACCCGCAAGTGGACGTCGCCGTGTTGCGCTTCGCCAGCCAGAAAGTGGTGGTGTCGGGGGCGGTCTCGAAGGCTGGCTCGCAACCGATTTCCACCAACCCGCTGAATGTGGTCGAAGCCCTCGGTTCGGCCGGCATCGACCCGATCAATGCCGACTTGTCCGGCTTGCTGTTGACGCGTAACGGGCGAACGTATCCGCTGAATCTCGATGCGCTAAACCAGCAGGATTCCGAGTTGCAGAACGTCTACCTCAAGGGTGGCGATCAGCTCTACCTGCCGTACAACGACAACAAGCGCATCTACGTGATGGGCGAAGTCAATCAGCCCCGGGCGCTGACGTTCAAGACCGCCACCATGAACCTGTCCGATGTGCTGGGCTCGGTCGGCGGGTTGAGCCAGACCACCTCCAACGGCAACGCGGTCTACGTCATCCGGGGCGTTGAAAACCTCGACGTGGAGCCGGCGAAAATCTATCAACTGCAAGCCGAGTCGCCGACCGCCATGGCGCTCGCCACGCACTTCAATGTACGGCCCCAGGACATCGTCTACGTCGGCCCCGCCAACGTGACGCGCTGGAACCGCTTCATCAGCCAATTGGTGCCTTCGGCCGCCATCCTCGGTGTGGGGGCTTCCTCGGCGAAGAACCTGAGTGAAGTCAGAGACAACGGCAAATAAGGTCAGGTCTGTGAAAACGTTGAATGTTGGCGTCTGCGTGATAGCGGCCTTGTTGTTGTGTGGCTGTAACCCGTTGATGACCGCGTCTTTGAGCAACTTCAAAGCGGCGGTAGTCGGCCCCGATGAGCTTGAGGTCACACCCGCCGAAGTGGCCCGGGTCGAATTTCCCCAGCTGACGTTGACCACGCCGTCCGGCTCCGGGGTGTTGGCGATGGTGCGTGAGCGGGGCGACCTGCAATTCTGGGTCGCGTCCGGCAAACAGGTGCTGTTGCTGCGCGACGGACTCGCGGTGCGCAGCGTCGGCCTGGGCATCGAAGGCGACCTCGATGGTACGCGTCTGGCGACGACTTCGCCCTTCAAACAAGGCCTGCACACGCTGCCGGATGGCTACACCAGCCAGCGCTGGATTGATCTTTATCAAGGCAGCGAAACCGGCGTGACCGTGAACAGTCGCTTCTCGCGAAAATCCATGGAAACCCTCGAAATTCTCAACAAGGAATACACCGTGCTACGTGTCGATGAGCAGATCGACGCCCCGGCCATTGGCCTGCGGGCGACCAATCGTTACTGGGTCGATCCGGTGGACGGTTTCATTGTGAAGAGTGAGCAGCAACTGACCACGCGACTGCGGGTCAAGATCGTGCAATTGACCCCTGAACGCAGGTTTGCCCGTTGAAGCGGACGCCGTTTTTATCCGCGTGCCTGCTGTTGATCGGCGGTGTCTGTCAGGCGGCGGTCACCGTTACCGGCGATGTGCAAATCTCGGGGCCGGTGGACTTGCCGCCGGGCGGGCGGTTGTCGGACGTGATCAGCGTCGCCGTGCCCAATGCCGAAAGCTATTGGCTGGGCGCCGCGTTATTGCGCCAGTCGTTGCAGGAAGAACAGGCCCGACTCAAGACCGGGGTGCTGTTCGATTTGCAGGTGCTACAGCGCGAAGCTTTGATCTTCGACAGGCCCGGCCGGGCTGCGCTGGCGATGCGTCTGTACGAGCAAGTCATCCGCATGCCGGTCACCGGGCGTCAGGTCACGGTGTTGGACCCGGTGGCCATCGAGGTCGGGTTCGCCCCGAACGTTCGCCTGGGCGACGGTGATCGCCTGATCTATCCATCGCGCGTCGATGAAGTTGAAGTGCTCGGTGCCGTCGTCGAGCCCTGCCGGTTGCCGCATGTCGTCGGGCGGGAGGCCCGGGACTACCTGCAAGGCTGCGCAACGCTGGACGATGCCGAGGCTGATTATCTGTGGCTGATCCAACCCAATGGCGTCACCCGCCAGGTCGGCATTGCGCCGTGGAATCGTGAGAGCGGGCAGGTGCCTGCAGCGGGCAGCAAGATTCTGATCCCGCTGAAAAATGATGATCTTGATCCGCCTATCCCTGAACTGAATCAGCAGTTGGCCGAATTTCTTGCCACGCAATTGGCTGAGGTGGTTCATTGAATTTACGTTTTGCAGCCGTGTTGTTATTGCCCTGTGGTTTGGCCCATGCCGAGCCACGTTTAACCCAGAATGATTTTGGTGGCGTCGGCCTGTGGCAAACGCCGACCGCCCGAATGTCCCCGGCCGGCGAGTTGAGCGTGAACGCCAACCGCACCGAGCCCTACAGTCGCTACAGCGTCGCGCTGCAGCCGTTTGACTGGCTCGAAGGAGCGTTCCGCTACACCGCCATCACCAACCGCCCTTACGGCCCCGAATCATTGAGTGGCAACCAGAGCTACAAGGATAAGGCGGTCGATCTCAAAGTCCGGCTGTGGCAGGAAACCCATTGGGCGCCCGACGTGGCGCTGGGCTTCCGCGACATTGGCGGTACGGGCCTGTTCTCCAGTGAGTTCCTGGTGGCCAACAAGCGCTATAACGATTTTGATTTCAGCGCCGGGATTGCCTGGGGTTACCTGGGCAATCGCGGTGACTTCGATAACCCGGCGGGTTGGCTCGATGATCGCTTCAAGACCCGACCCAACATGGAAGGCACTGGCGACGTCAACGCTGGCGCCTACTTTCGTGGCAAACCTTCGTTATTCGGCGGCGTGACCTACCAGACGCCTTGGGATCGGCTCAGCCTCAAACTTGAATACGAAGGCAACGACTACAAGCACGAGCCCAAGGACAACGTGATCGAGCAGGATTCGCCGATCAACCTCGGCGCCGTGTTCAAGGTGACCGACTCGCTGGACCTCAGCGCGGCCTGGGAACGGGGCAACACCGCGATGTTCGGTCTGACCTTCCACACCAACTTCGTCAGCCGCAAGGCACCGGCCAAGACCTTCGACCCACCGGCGGAACCCTTGCCAGCCAAGTCTCCGACCGTCGCGATGGATCAGGTCAACTGGCCGGATGTATCCCGGCGTTTGCAGCAAAATGCCGGCTACAAAGTCGAGCGCATCAGCCAGCGCGGTCCCGAACTGATCGTCTACGGCGAGCAGGGCCGCTATTTCCATTCGGCCAAAGCGGTCGGTCGCGCCAGCCGGATTCTCGACAACAGCGTCAACTCGGATATCGACTGGTTCACCGTGGTGAACAAGCGCTATGACCTTCCATTGGAAGAAACCAGCGTGCCTCGGCAAACCTTTCGCGAAGTGCTGAACAATGAGGAACCGCTGCAAGCGTTGCACCGCAACACCGAGACCAATCCGGCGATGCCGCACAACGAGAAGACCCTCTACACCGAGGCGCGCGACCCTTTCAGCTACGGCGCCGGGTTGGGCTTTAAACAGAACGTCGGTGGCCCGGACGGCTTTTTCTATCAGTTCAGTGCTGATGCGGATGCCGAGTATCGCTTTAACCGCAACACTTGGTGGAGCGGCTTGCTCAGCGCCAATCTGCTGAACAACTTCGATGGCTTTAAATATGACGCACCCAGTGGCTTGCCCCGGGTGCGCACGGACTTACGCCAGTACCTGACCACTTCCGAAGTCACCATGCCGCTGTTCCAGTTCAGCCACGCCGAGCAGTTGGATAAGGACTTGTATGGCATGGTTTACGGCGGCTATCTGGAGTCGATGTTTGCCGGCGTTGGCGGCGAGGTGTTGTTTCGCCCGCAAGGCCAGCGCTGGTCGGTCGGCGCGGATTTGAACTACGTGCGTCAGCGCGAATTCGACCAGGGCTTCGGCCTGCGGGACTACTCGGTCGTCACCGGCCATATCACCGGTTACACCGATTTGCCCTACGACACACTCGCTGCCGTCAGCGTCGGGCGCTACCTGGCGGGGGATTGGGGTACCACCATCGATCTGTCGCGGGAGTTCTCCAACGGCGTACGCTTTGGTGCCTGGGCGACCATCACCACCGCCACCGGCCCTGAATATGGCGAAGGTAGCTTCGACAAAGGCCTGTACCTGTCCATTCCGTTCGATGAACTGATGAGCATGTCGACCATGCGCCGCGCCAACCTCGTCTGGTCGCCCCTGACCCGGGATGGTGGCTCACGGCTCAATCGCAGCTTCCAGTTGCACTCGATGACCGACAGCCGCGACAACGACATGTTCTACCGCAACTTCGAGAAGATCACCGAGTAAGGGGTGGCGATTTGCAGGGCTGCACGCCTTGTTGATCGCCGCACATTGAGCTCGTTCCAAACTCCGAATAACAGCCACGAAAAAGGGGACTTTCGTCCCCTTGTGGTGGTGCTGTTTCGATGGTCACGCCATCAATAGATGTCCTTCGAGAGCAAGGTGAAGGGTGTCTTCACCAGGATCTTCAGGTCCAGCCACAGCGACCAGTTGTTGATGTACTTGAGGTCGATCTCTACACGCTTCTGCATCTTGTCGATGGTATCCGTTTCGCCGCGGCAACCGTTGATTTGCGCGAGCCCGGTAATGCCGGGTTTGATTCGGTGGCGTGCCATGTAGGCGAGAATCTTGCCGGAGTAGTAGTGGTTGTGGGCGACCGCATGAGGCCGCGGGCCGACCAGGGCCATGTGCCCTTGCAGCACGTTGAACAATTGCGGCAGTTCGTCCAGCGAAGTGCGGCGAATGAAGCGGCCGACAGCGGTAATGCGCGAATCGTTGCGGCTGGCTTGTTTGACTTCATGGTCGTCGTGGACACGCATCGAGCGAAATTTCCAGACTTGGATCACCTTGCCATTCCAGCCATGACGATCCTGTTTGAAGAAGATCGGGCCGGGGGAGGTGAGTTTCACGGCCAGGGCAATCACCGCCAGCACCGGGCTCAGCAGCAGGATGGCCAGCGCGGCAACGGCTTTTTCCAGCAGGCTCTTGCTCAACGCCGCAGTGGGCCGGCTGGTCAATGGGCTTTCATTCAAATAGATTGCCGGCAGACCGTCCACGACCCGCACCGAGTGGTTGAGCAGCGTCAGGCAATTCAAGTCCGGCACCCACACCACGTCCACATTGGCACCCAACAAATCGACGTACATCGCTTCGATTTTTGCCGCTTCGCTGAGCGGCAGGGTGATGTACAAACGTCGGATGTCGTGGCGGCTGATCAGTTCCAGAAGGTCTTCCTGGGCACCCACGATACGTGGGGCGTCCGGTTCCAGCGCGGTGACGGCGCCCGTGCTGACCATGCCCACCAGCGGCAGGTTTTCGACGCTGCTCAACTTCTTGGCCAGGCCAAGCGCCAGTTCGCCGGTGCCGACGATCAGGGTCCGGTGCTCGCTCTTTCGTGAGCGCTGGTAGTACTTGGAGAACCCGTGCAAAGGCGCGTACATCAGCGCTTGCCCGAGGAAACCGTACACCGCCCAGCTGAGAATCACCTGCCGGGAAAACAGCTCATCGGCCTTGCAGATAAACGCTACGCAGCCCAGCGCCGCCATCGTCATGGACCACCCCATGAACAGACGCCCCAGCCCCGTCAGATAGCTGTCCCTTTTCCTGTATACGCCGCTGAACGTGTAGGCCGGAACCGAGGCCAGTACGGTCAGCGCTGCGCACACCCGATAATAGAACTCGACCGCGCCGGTATGTTGTTCAGCGAGTATGAACAACAAGGACACGACAAAGCCCTGTGCCAGCGCCCATTGACCCCAGAAGGTAAGTCCCTTGAGGCCAGTATTTCGATTGATACGAAGAGTAAGATCCATGCGATATCCCCAAAAGACGTCCATTCAGGTATCGACAGTCGAACTGTGAGTTGCTTTAAACAGGATTGTTGTTGTTTTAACTAATGTCCTGAGACTAACAACATCAATAGATCGAACTGTCGTCAGTCAATAGACTAAGTTATTGATGGGGCATGCTGTCTGACGAGTTCTAACAAGATGGCAAAGTGCCAACTTTTGAGTTGAAAAGAGTGGCGTGTTAGAAAAGGTCGAAATTTAAGGGGGTATGGCGGAGGGGGTCTGGAACGGGGGGTGACAAACAAAGTGCGCTTTTTATTGTTGTAATAGCACTGTCGTATGTTTGTTCAGGCTGTGTGAACTTCCTGGATAAGACAATAGCCGCGATTTCTTACTGCGCGAAATAGTCGTTCACCCTTGCTGGCGCTTTTGAACTTGTCTTGCAATCGACTCAAACACATTTCCAGGCCGCGATACTGCTCCGGTTCTCTGCCAATGCTTAGAATCAGATCATCTCTACTGACGACACGGTCTTCATGATGAAGCATCTTCTTGACGAGGGTGGCTTCCAATCCAGTGAGATTGATTTCGACGTTTTCTTTGATCAGGACACTTTGATGATTGTCGAGTTGCCAGGCTTCGTTGTAAGGGTCGATGCCTTCGTTTTCTCGAGTTATATCGCTTGATTCGGTTGGAATTGGTGAAACGACGGGTCGTATTCCGGATTGTGCGGCCAACCATTCCGCTTCGAGGGTAGCCAGTATCGTCTGTGTTTCATGTTCGATAGTGTGGGCGACATGTTTCCTTGTGCCACTGGGGTAGGTGAACTCCATCATCACGGGGGCGCAAGAGGGCGAGGCAACACCTTCAATAAACATTTGTGCCTGGGATGTACCAAACGAGTTGAAACGCTCGCTGGACAGTATGGTCTCGAGCTCACGTTGACAAGTTGTGCTGTGAGTCACGACAACAAAATATTTTCTGGGGAGGGTTGTACTTATTTCCACGTCTCTCTCCTAAAGTAGTCACCAAAGTTTGGTTAAATATGATCGGCAGGGGAGTAATAGCTCCCTTGGAAGTAATCAAAGGGCAGCGCCCGGGCCAATGAATGGCTTTCGATATGCTCTACACGATCGGCAATAAAAGAAATCTTGTTGTTGTGGGTCAGTGTCACCATGTGGTCATGGAATTGATTGAGGAACTCGGGATTGCCATTGAGTTTCAAACACTGGCCCAACGATGAAATCGATACCTTGATGTAGTTGAACAGATTCAGAGTGCTGAAGCTTGTTAGTGCTTCTTGCTGGATGTCATAGTCATCCAGGGCAATTTCTATACCATGATCTTTCAAGCGATACATATTATAAATAATGTTTTTTTTATATTTGGAATCTACTTCCCAGAATGCCCGCCCCTTGAGTGACACGACCAGTGTGTGGCCGAGATCGAGCAGGTTGTCGCCAGACCGGATCAGCTCTTCGGCCAACGTAAAGCTGGCAAGACCCGGTTCAGACAGGCAGAGGATCGTTCGGTTCAGATATTTTTTCGGGTTGTGCGAGCGTCGGTCTTTCAGGGAGGAGGGCTCCCGGTGCATACGCATCAATGCGTCGCTGCCGCGCCCACACGATTGGCCCGCCAGCGTCGTCCGGGAGAACGGAGCGGGAAGGGGGCGATGAGCCACTGTCGTAGGTCTTATCTCATTGGCAAACGGACGGTCATCGCGTGACAGGATCAGTTGCCGGGTGAGATAGCGATACGGGGCTTTTGCGGGCGTTGTGCCGCCAGTCGCATTCATGCAACAACTCCTTTCCATAGGTGAATCAGGCGGTCGAGATCAGACCCCTCATCAATCGGTATCCATATCCGCGAATGCTCTGAATGGCATTGGTGCCATACATGCTTTTGATTTTTCCGCGAAGACGACTGATTGATTTCTCCAAAGCCCTGGGGTCGTAAAAATTGGTATTCAGCCCCATGATTCTGGCGATTTCATCGTGACTTAATATGTGGTTGTTGGTTTGCGCAAATGCTTCCAGGATTTTCATTTCTGCAAAAGAGATCTCCAGTTTCTTGCGAGTATCCATCAGGCATATACGCGTGGGGTCCAATACCAGATTGACTTCTCTTTGCCATTCTTCACTGCTGAAGAACTCGGACAGAAACGCAGTGCTCTCGTCGGACAATATATTGAGTTTGATACAGCAGTCGGCGCCAGCAAGATAATACTTCATCTTGTTAAAGGCACCTCGGCCGGTAATGACGGCACAAATAATCGGGTTTAAGTAGGAAGAACGAAGGTTTTCTACTAATGCCAGGCTCTCGTCAAACGCATGAGGGCTGTCAATAATAATGAAGATTGCACGATACAAATCCTGCTGTTCATTTTTCTTATGTAAATGAGCGTAGGTGCTAGCATCAAGAGTTATATCAGAGCGTACGTGTGTTGCGACTAATGCTCTAAAATTCTCGGCCACGCTGCGGGTACGACCCAAGATGAGAACACCTGGCTCCTCATTTGCCGGGCGCGAGCCTCTAGTCGCTAGTTTCCCTGTAAGCATCATGCTTTTTGACTCGAATGGGTGCTGACATCAGGATGTTAAAGCACCGGTTCTCATCTGTGACTGACAATTGGTAACATTCAAAACGGCTTTTCAGGCGTGGCGGGCGAGTTTTCTAACATAAATAATCTTTTAATTGCTTCTCTCGTCCAGCTGAACTAGTGAAATGGCGCCCTTAGATGATGGCCATATGCAATGGTGCCACTATTTTGAGTGGGTGGCGATTCCTTTTTGAACTCAAAAGGCCATCATGGCCTTGAGCGGCGATTCCGGGCTATTTTCCATCCGAGAATATAAAACTGTGCGCTCCGTCACATTTTATGGGTGAGCGTTTATTTCTATATGGCTAGGCCTTCAGCAGTTAGTTAGGCAGACGATTAATAACAAGTCTTGAGTGTGTGGTTTGCCAGGACTTATTATTCGCTGAAACCCTCCGCTACATGGTTGTGGTTTACAAGGTTTTAGTGTTTTACACTTTTTAATAACCTAATACGATTAATGGGCGTTCAACAGGAGTGCCCTGACGGAGGATTGATGGAGTTTTGGACCTTTCTACAGGTATTGATTTTAGGTGCGGTAGAGGGGCTGACAGAATTCTTGCCTATCTCCAGTACAGGTCACCAGATTATTGTTGCGGACTTGTTGGACTTTGGTGGCGAGCGCGCCATGGCGTTTAATATTATTATTCAACTGGGGGCCATTCTGGCCGTCGTCTGGGAGTTTCGTCCGAAAATCTTCGAAATCGTCAAAGGCTTACCCACCCAACGTAATGCACAGCGTTTTACCTTGAACTTGCTAATTGGTTTTCTTCCAGCCGTTGTGTTGGGTGTTTTATTCGCCGATAAAATTCATCAGTACCTGTTTAATCCGATTACGGTTGCCGTTGCGCTAGTGGTGGGCGGCTTCATCATGTTGTGGGCCGAGCGGCGGGAGCATGTCGTGCACGTCGAACATGTTGACGACATGCGCTGGTCAGATGCTTTAAAGGTAGGTTTCGCGCAGTGCCTGGCGATGATCCCCGGTACTTCCCGCTCAGGCTCAACCATTATCGGCGGATTGCTGTTTGGACTGTCGCGCAAGGCCGCGACCGAGTACTCGTTTTTTCTGGCGATGCCCACGATGGTCGGCGCCGCCGTGTATTCAGGCTACAAGTACCGCAATCTATTCCAGGCCAGTGACTTGCCCGTATTTGCCCTGGGTTTTGTGACGGCCTTCATTTTCGCGATGATTGCCGTGCGTGGCTTGCTCAAGTTCATTGCCAGCCATAGCTACGCGGTATTCGCGTGGTACCGGATTGCCTTCGGTTTACTTATTTTGGCCTCTTGGCTATTTGGCTGGGTGAACTGGACGGCGGCTGCGGCGGCCTGACCATCCAGCAGTGGAGGGAGGGTTAGCGCCCCTCAAGCAACTCCGCCGCCTGATCCAGCAACACCAAAGGCTCTTTGGCCTTGTGAATATCCACCGACAATAACTGCCGAAACTTGCGCGCCCCCGGAAAACCGGTGCCCAGTCCAAGTACATGCCGAGTGATATGGTGCATCGAACCGCCCGCCTCAATGTGCGCCGCTATATAAGGCCGCAACTGCGCCAGCGCCTCGGCCCGAGTGATGATCGGCGCCGTGCTGCCGAACAACTGTTGATCCACCTCAGCCATCACATAGGGATTGTGATACGCCTCACGGCCCAGCATTACACCGTCGAACGTCTGCAAGTGCTCGTGACAGGCCTCCAGCGTCTTGATACCGCCGTTGAGGATGATCTCCAGCTCCGGAAAGTCCTGCTTCAACTGCGCCGCCACGTCATAGCGCAGCGGCGGAATATCGCGGTTCTCCTTCGGCGACAACCCCTCCAGAATCGCAATCCGCGCATGCACCGTAAAACTCGTGCACCCGGCGTCCCGAACGGTGCCGACGAAATCACACAACTGCTCGTAACTGTCGCGCCCGTTAATCCCTATCCGGTGTTTCACCGTCACCGGAATCGACACCGCATCACGCATCGCCTTCACGCAATCGGCCACCAACTGCGGATGCCCCATCAACACCGCGCCGATCATATTGTTCTGCACCCGATCACTCGGGCAGCCGACATTCAGATTCACCTCGTCGTAACCGTGCTCCTGAGCCATGCGGGCGCAGGCGGCCAGGTCCAGGGGAACGCTGCCGCCGAGTTGCAGGGCGAGCGGGTGTTCGGCTTCGTTGTGGCGCAGGAAACGGTCGTGATCACCGTTCAAGAGCGCGCCGGTGGTGACCATTTCGGTGTAGAGGAGGGCGTGTTTGGAAAGTAGTCGTAGGAAAAAACGACAATGTCTATCAGTCCAATCCATCATCGGCGCGACGGAAAAACGGCGGGAAAGCGAGGCGGGTGTGGCTGTGATTGGGGGCATTAAGGGATCTGGACTGGGTGAGACAGGGAGGTCAGGAGTTTATCAGGATTGAGTCGCAGGGGCTCAGGCGTGTCTTCGTCGATTCGATTACGCTTCTCAACGCCCAATCCTTCGACAGCAATCCTTCAATGCCTGAGGCCCGCAGTGCCCCTTGATGCAGCTTGGTCAACGACCGGAAGCATCCGCCACCGTCGCCCCACCACAATTCACAATCGAAGATGTCTTCAACCAACGCTGATCCGGGTAATACGAAAACAACAATTGGCCATCCTTCATCGAATCAATCAACCGATGCGCAATCGCCGGGCGTACTGCCGGGCATCCGAGGCTGCGACCGATGCGGCCATTGATTTGTGCGAGTTTGGGGCTGACATACGGCGCGCCGTGAATCACGATAGCCCGGTCAAACGCATTGTCGTTAAAGCCGGGCTCCAGGCCTTCCATTCGTAGGGAGTAGCCGTTGTGTCCCAGATAGCTCGACTGGGTTCGGTACAAGCCAAGGCTGGAGGCGTTGCTTTCATTCTGGTTGGAAAACTGGCTGGCCATGTTTTCGCCGCTGTTGCGGCCGTGGGCGACGAGTTCATGGAACAGCAGCTTGCGCTTCTTTAAATCGAACACCCACAGGCGTTGTTCGGTCGAAGGCAGTGAGTAATCGATGACGGCGAGTCGTTGAGCGGGGGCGGCACCTTTGGCGATGCGGCATTGCGAGGCACGTACGGCCAGGTTGATGACGTTGGCGTTAGCGCCCGGCGCCGCTTTGACGAGGGCGGCGGCCAGAGAATCGGCGTACGCTGCTGGTATTGACGTTACCGCCAACAGCAGGGCCGAGCATAGAAAGCCAAAGCGGTTTAGCGCCATAGAGATGTCTCATCAAGTTATTTCGAGTTTAGCAGCGCTTGCGCCAAGTGCTGAAAGCAGGAGATTAAGGATTATCCATGGGGCAACTTTCAAGGTTATTCGTCATAAGCCATGCCTTTTTTATGGTCTTTCTGATCAGCGGCACCGCGCTTGCTGAAACTTCGCCGATTGCGCCGGAAAACGTGCCGATCAGCACGATTGAGGCAATACCCGACGATAACGTCGCCCAAGAGATTCACGCGGTGCTGGAACCGTTGATTTCGGCGTTTCCGCCGCTGATGACCCGCCCGCGCCATCAGCGGCTGGACGTGAACCGTGTGGTCCTGGATTTCTATACCCATCGCCAATTCCGGGCGGCCTGGACGAACCCGGATGACGTCGCCCAGTTGTTGAAAAGCCTCAACGATACGCAGATCGATGGACTGGAGCCGGCGGATTTTCGCATTGATGATCTGGCCATGGCCCAGGCGTCGATGCAGAACACGCCGCCAACCCCTGTGCAGCAAGCGGCCTTCGACATGGCCGCTACCCGCACTTTCCTGACGGCTTTGCTGCAATTGCGTCGGGGCAAGGTTGATCCGGCGCGGCTGGATATGCATTGGAACTTTGATATCACCGGCGCCGATCCCCGTGCCGATGTGAACAACTTCTTCAACGCGCTGGATAACCATGATGTTGCCCGCGCCTTTGCCGAGGCGCCGCCGCAAGAAGCGGTTTATCGCGGTTTGCGCGAGGCGCTGGCGCAGTTGCGCAGCGTTCGCGACCGGGGTGGCTGGCCGAAAGTTGCCGAAGGGCAGAAGCTCCAGCCGGGGATGGACGTCCCGGCGGTTGCGCAGTTGCGCGCTCGTTTGGTGGCCGGTGGTTATCTGGAGCCGCAGAAGAGCAAACGCTCCGACTACGATGATGCGGTGATCGCGGCGGTGAAGAAGTACCAAACCGAGCAATACCTGGGGGCGGATGGTGTTGCCGGGGCGGCGACGCTCGCTGCGTTGAATGTGCCGGTGCAGGCGCGTATCGACCAGGTGCGGGTCAACATGGAGCGCGCGCGCTGGTTGCTTTATAAGCTGCAAGGCACGTTCGTGATTGTCGATATCGCTGGCTATAAGGTCGCGCTGTACCGCGATGGCCAGCCGATCTGGCGCTCCCGGGTGCAGGTCGGCAAACCGTTTCGCAGCACGCCGATTTTTCAGGCCGAGATTACTTACGTTACGTTCAACCCGACCTGGACGGTGCCACCGACCATTCTGAAAGAGGATGTGTTGCCGAAGATCCTCAGCAACCCGAATTATTTGAGCAACAACCGTATCCGCCCGATTGATCGGGAAGGCAACGTGCTCGACCCATCGACCATCGACTGGAGCAACCCGAGGGGCGTTACCTTGCGTCAGGACGCCGGGCCGGAAAATTCGTTGGGCCAAGTGGTCATCCGATTCCCCAATGATTACGCGATTTACCTGCACGACACGCCGCACCGTGACTTGTTCGCGAAGAACGTCCGTGCCACCAGTTCGGGCTGCATCCGAGTGGAAAATCCGTTGCAGTTGGTTGAATTGCTGTTCAACGATCCGGTGCGCTGGAACAGCGCCGGGATTCAGAAGCAGTTGGCCAACGGCAAGACCGAGAACATTCGCTTGCCGGTGAAGGTACCGGTGTTGTTGGCGTATTGGACGGTGGACATGGGCGCCAACGGGCGGGTGGCGTTCAAGCCAGACGTGTATGGCTACGATGATCCGGTGTTGAAAGTGCTGAACGCGCCGGCGAAGTTACCGGCGCTGGATTTGCAGGCGGCGGCAGGACAAAGCACACCGTAACAACACCCCGTAGGAGCTGCCGAAGGCTGCGATCTTTTGATCTTGCTTGTAAAAATCAAAGTCAAAAGATCGCAGCCTTCGGCAGCTCCTACGGGGGAGGTGTGGGTGTGTTCAGGCGCCGTTCCTGAGCAACTGGCCGAGTGTTTCCAGCTCAGCTTTTTCCACGTCCGACACCAGCACAAAGCGCATGTGGTTTGCTTGCCAGGACACCACGTTGAAGCCGCGAATCGACCGGGTTTTTGGCGGTTCATCGGCTTCAGTCGTTGGCAGCACAAACACGTTGATGATGTGTTTGGCGCGTCCATAGGCCAGCGCCGCCGTGGCCTGGTGTTGCAGATAGTCCAGTCGCCCGCCCAACAATGGAAACCCCTGCGCCGAGTAGTCGAACACCGGTGGCGAGAAGTCGAGCTTGCCGGTGAACCAGGGCTTCACGGTGTGCCGGTCGGACGAGACCACGTCGTTCAAATGCTCGCCCATCAACGAGCGAACATGGCTGGAGACGGCCTCGTCCATCAGCGGTTGTTCGCTGCCCGGCGTTGCGACATAAAGCACCATGGCCAAGGCCAGCGCCGCTGCTGAAAAACCGGGCGCGAACCATTTCCGCCAACGCTTGAGCGCACTGTTGCGTGGCGCAACGGGGGCAAACACGCTGGCAGTCAATGACGCGGGCGCCGTGTAATACGGTGCATGTCGCTTCACGCTGACTGTCAGTAAACGCGCTTCATCAAGCAATCGCGCGCACTCGGCACACTCGGCCAAATGCGCGGCGACCTTCGCCGTCATCGCGGTGTCCAGTTCCTTGTCCAGGTAGCCATGAACCAGCGTCTGGCAAGCCGTGCAGTCGAGTTCATTCATGATCGTGCAACTTCAGTAGTTCGAGCTTGAGCATGGCGCGGGCCCGGGCCAGCCTCGACATGACGGTGCCGATGGGGATGTCGGCCACCAGGGCAATGTCCTTATAGGGCATTTCTTCAAGTTCCTTCAGAACAATGACCTCACGAAACATCGGCGGCAGGGCGCGCAGGGCTTGCTGGATCAGCGCCGCGTTTTCGGTGTGAATGGCCAGCAATTCCGGGCTTTGGCCGTGACTCAACGCCGCATCGTCTTCGGGCAGTTCATCGCCGATGGCCACCCAATGGTAGCTGGCCGAGGCCTTGAGCCAGGTGTAGCTTTCGTTGCGCACGATGGTCAGAAACCAGGCCTTGGCATTACCGTCGGCGAAACGGTGCAAGAACCGGAAGGCCCGCAGTGCACTTTCCTGAACGACATCGCGCGCGGCGCTATCGTTGCCGGTGAGCCAGCGCGCGAGGTTGTAGGCCGCGTCCATGTGGGGCGCAAACAGTTCCTCAAATCGCTTCATAGGGGTTCCCGTACCGTCCCACTCCTGTAACTGTGATGCGCGGTGTTTTATTCCCGAGAAAAAATATCTTTTTCGAGGCGGAATAAAGACTCGTCCTACCCGGTTGTATCTCGTGTCAGCTACTTCACTGTAGTCCGCCAGCGAGGGCATACCGATGGACATTCAATCAAAACACGAACGGCGCACCGACGGTCCGCTGGACCCCGACCGCCGCACGTTGCTCAAGTGCTCGGCATGGGCCGGGGCCGGGGTGATCTGGGCTTTGAGCGGCGGCATTCCCCGGGCCTTTGCGCTGGATGATTCGGGCAACGTCTCCGACCCCAAGGCCTTGGCCAGCACCTTTCATTTCGTGCAGATCAGCGACTCGCACATCGGTTTCAACAAGGAAGCCAACCCCGAACCGCTGAAGACCTTGCAGGTGGCCATCGACAAGGTCATCGCGCTGCCGAAACGGCCGGCGCTGATCCTGCATACCGGCGATATCACCCACCTGTCGAAACCGGAAGAGTTCGACACCGCTGCGCAAGTGCTCAAGGGCTTGCCGTCCACCGTGCATTACGTGCCGGGCGAGCACGACACCCTCGACGAGGGCGGCGGCCAGCTCTACCTCCAGCGTTACGGCAAAGGCACCAAAGGCAACGGCTGGTACAGCTTCGATGACCATGGCGTGCATTTCATTGCGCTGGTGAATGTCTTCAACTTCCAGGCCGGTCGTGAAGCGACGCTGGGTGCCGATCAGCTCGCCTGGCTGGCCGACGACTTGCGCGCCGTGACCGCCAGCACGCCGATTGTGGTGTTTACCCATATTCCGTTGTGGACGATTTATCAGCCGTGGGGCTGGGGCACCGAGGATGGCGACCAGGCGATTGCCCTGCTGCGCAAGTACGGCTCGGTGACGGTGTTGAACGGGCACATTCATCAGGTGATCCAGAAGGTCGAAGGCAACATCACTTTTCACACCGCACGAGGCACGGCTTATCCACAACCTGCGCCGGGCACCGCGCCGGCGCCGGGGCCCATGACGGTGGCGGCTGATCAGTTGCGCAACTATCTGGGGATCACCGATGTGCGGGCGACGCAGGGCGAGCACCCGCTGGCGCTGATTGATTCGACACTGGTTTAGGGGAGGGCGGCGCAATGAAAACGCGACTGTTAGCCGTGGTTTGCCTGATGCTGTCGATGCCGGTGTGGGCCGAGGAGGTAAAAGTCGACATCAAGGAATTCATGTACGGTCCCAAGGATTTGAAGGTGGCCGTGGGCACCAAAGTAACGTGGGTGAATGACGACCAGATCCCGCACACGGTGTCGGAAACCCACAAAGTGTTCCGCTCCGGCGCGCTGGACACCAATGACAGTTTTTCCTACGTGTTCAATACGCCGGGGGAGTTTGAGTATTTTTGTGTGCTGCATCCGCAGATGATCGGCAAGATTGTGGTCAGCCAGTAAGCGGGCGAATCACAAAATTCATCATCAGCGCTGAACCCCTGTGGGAGCGGGCTTGCTCGCGAAAGCGGTTTGACTTTCAACACAGATGTTGACTGAACAATCGCCTTCGCGAGCAAGCCCGCTCCCACAGGGACTGTGCCGGGATTAGAGATCCAGCCCTTCCTGTATCACTGACAGCAGGTTCACTTCTGTCAGCGCCACCGCATCCGGTTGTTGCCCGGATTGCTCGATCGACTGCAACCACCACTGGGTTTCACCGTGTTCGGTCACGGTCCGCAGCAGCGGTATTTCCTTGCCTTGAAGGTGAATCTCGACACGTCCTTCGCCATCTGCGGTGAAGCGCACGATCGGGATGAAGGTGATGTTGTGGTGATTGCCTTCGATCACCAGTTGATCGATGGCGTAGGCATAGGTCGCGCCATTCGGGTGACGTTCGAATACATGGGTGGGATTACGGCGGATGGTCAGGCCGGCCTCGAGCAGCGGCTTCAGCCAGGCTTCGATCTGGTGATACATTGCGTAAACCTGGCTCGGCCAGCTATCGATGGCCTGATCGGTGCCGCTGGTTTCGTCGGCGCTGGTGTGGCGGGTTTCTCTCAGTTTTGCGGCGAGCTCGTCTGCCTTACTCATTTCAATTCCCTGTCGTGACGTAAGTGTGATCGTAGCCCCTTCAAAGTAATGCACGTTTTGCCCTGCGTCATGCGCTTGCAACACAAGCGTGACAAAACCGTCCCTTGGCCGACATTCGGCCAGGCCTTTAAACCGGCACTATCCCCAAGGAGTGGGTTTATGAAGAAGCTGTACGCGGTCATCGCAATCCTGGCAATAACCTTCGGCAACATCGGCTTGAGCTCGGCTCGGCAATCGCAGCAAGGCAAAGCCCCGGTTGAGTCAGTGGCGGGGGTGTTCGATTACTACTTGCTGACGCTGTCGTGGTCGCCGACGTTCTGCCTGACCCATAAAGACGACGCGCAATGCTCCGGCAAAGGCTATGGCTTTGTGCTTCATGGCCTCTGGCCGCAATACGCCAAGGGCGGCTGGCCGGAGTCGTGCCCGCCGATGGTGACGCTGTCACCGGCCGAACGGGCCCAAGGGCTGACGTTGTTCCCGACGCCCAAGTTGCTTGAGCATGAGTGGGCCAAGCACGGCACTTGCAGCGGCCTCGGCGCTTCGGGTTACTTCGACGCGGCGGACAAAGCCGTCGGTGCGGTAAAAATCCCGGAGCAACTGCAACCCTTCAGCAGCACCCATTACTTCCAGGCCCAGGAAATCGTCAACCTGTTCCGCCAGAACAATCCGGGGATTGCGGCGGACGGCATCGCGGTGATCTGCAATGGTCCCGAGTTGTCGGAAGTGCGGGTGTGCATGGGCAAGGACCTGGGGTTTGGCGCGTGCGGGAAAGGCGTGAAGACTTCGTGTCGTGACGGGGATATTCGGGTTCCACCGTCGCGGTGACGGGTGGTTGCCACGATTGAAAATGGGCGTCCTCGGGGCGCCCATTTCGGACTTTTCAACTGACGAACCCGAGCAGCGCGATTTCAGCCCAACGACCCCTTCAAAAACTCCACCAACCCCCGCTGCAACCCGGTCAACGTGCCCTCGCGACTCACCAGCGCCAGCTCCGACGGTGGCAATTCTGGCAAATCAGTACACACCGTATGCTCAGGCAACACCGCCGACTCCGGCAACACTGACACCCCCAATCCCGACGCCACCGCTGCTTGAATCCCGGTCAGGCTATGGCTGCCGAACGCCACGCGCCACGGCCGCTGAGCCTTGTCCAGCAAGCGAATCGCCCGTTGCCGGTAAATGCAGCCTTGGGGGAATAGCGCCAGCGGCAGGACACCGTTCGCCGAGTCCACCCCCGCACCCTTGACCCACACCAGCACCTCCGGCCAGGACGCCCAGCATGGCCCACTGTCCGGTTCGCGTTTGATCAGGGCAATGTCGATGTCACCGATGTCGAGTTTCTGCTTGAGGTCGAGGCTCATGCCGCTGATGGTTTCCAGCCGTGCTTGCGGCCAGGCCTGGTTGAAGCCGGCGAGGAGCATGGCCATGCGCCGGGCGTCGAAGTCTTCCGGCACGCCGAGGCGCAGGATTTCCAGGTCGACGTCGCTGGCCAGCGCCTGCACCGCCTCCGAAGACAGCGCCAGCAAGCGTCGGGCATAGCCGATCAGCCGTTCGCCATGTTCGGTGACGCTGACGTTCTGCCCGGTTCGGTCGCGGATCAGCAACGGGTGCCCTATCAGTTCTTCAAGTTTGCGCAACTGCTGGCTGACGGTGGACTGGGTCCGGTGCACGCGTTCGGCGGCGCGGGTGAAGCTGCCTTCGTCGACTACGCAGACAAAACTCCTGAGCAATTCAAGATCGAGCACGGCGGTCTCCTTGATATTCGTTTTTCAACTGATGTGGCGGTATAGATTTAATTTCACACTATCACCAAGCGCTCATAAGCTGAAGCTCACACCCACAGAGGATCTCCCCATGAGGCTCCAACACACCCCGCGCCCCGAATGGCTGACGTTCGATTGTTACGGTACGTTGATCCAGTGGGATGAGGGTCTGAAAGCCGTGGTCGCCGAGATTCTGCGTGACAAGGGCGAGCACTCGGTGGATGTCGATCGTCTGATCGCGGTGTACGACCGGCATGAACATCGGTTGGAACAAATTCCGCCGTATCGCTCGTTTCGCCAATTGAGCACCCAAGGACTACAACTCGCCCTGGAAGAATTGGGGTTGGCGAGCCTTCCCGAAGACAGCCAGCGCCTGGCCGGGGCGATTCCTCGGATGCCGCCGTTTCCTGAAGTGCTCGAGACGCTGGCCCGACTGAAGGCCATGGGCTTCAAGCTGTGCATCGTGTCCAACACCGATGACGACATCATCGCCGGCAACGTCGCGCAACTCGGCGGGCATATCGACCGGGTGATCACCGCGCAACAGGCTGGCTCCTACAAACCCGATCCGCGGTTGTTTGACTACGCTCATGAGCACCTCGGTGTCAGCCGTGGCCAGGTTGTGCATATTTGCGCCAGCCCGACGCTGGATCACACCGCTGCCCGGGACATGCAGTTTCGCTGTGTCTGGATCGACCGTGGCACTGGCCGGCCATTACTGCCGGATTACCAGCCCGATGTCATCCTGAGCACCCTGGACCAAGTCGTGCCCCTGTTCACTTCCCTTGGCTGGTAAATCGGAGTCGTCGTTATGGCACATACCCTGACAGGCAGCTCCCGTCCGGCCCGGTACGCCGATCTGAATCTGGACTCGGAAGCCGCCACTGTCGCCCGCACGGAATTGGCCGCGTGCTTTCAACTGGCGGCGCTGCATGGGTTGGAGGAGGGCATCTGCAACCATTTTTCGGCCATGGTGCCGGGGCGCGATGATTTGTTTTTCGTGAATCCTTACGGCTATGCGTTCGCCGAGGTCCGTGCTGAGAATCTGCTGGTCTGCGACTTCCACGGCAATGTCGTGGCTGGCGATGGGCTGCCCGAGGCGACGGCGTTCTACATTCATGCCCGGCTGCATAAGCAACTGCCGAGGGTGAAAGTGGCGTTTCACACCCACATGCCTCACGCCACGGCGTTGTGTTTGCTGCAGGGCCCACCGCTGCTGTGGCTGGGGCAAACGGCTTTGAAGTTTTACGGGCGCACGGCGGTGGATGAGGATTACAACGGCCTGGCCCTCGATGAGTCCGAGGGCGACCGGATCGCCAGTGTGATGGGCGAGGCCGATATCCTGTTCCTGAAAAATCATGGCGTGATCGTCGCCGGGCCGACCATCGCCGAGGCCTGGGACGATTTGTATTACCTGGAGCGGGCGGCGCAGGTGCAGTTGTTGGCGATGGCGACCCGGCGCGAGCTCAAGCCTGTTCCTCATGCGATTGCCCAGCGGGCTTATGAGCAGATGCGTGTGGGCGATGCGCAGAGTGCCCGGGCGCATTTGCACAGTGCGATGCGAAGGTTGGCCGGTTGAAGTTTGCGGTGTTCAGGAGGGCCTCTTCGCGAGCAAGCCCGCACATTGGAATGCGCTCACCTGTGGGAGC
>Ga0302175_10000066_pt1 | contig 45208 bp, 33 predicted proteins | sample I_Fen_N3_3_FD_198791 | JGI IMG/M metagenome (GOLD analysis project Ga0302175, IMG submission 198791) | Peat permafrost microbial communities from Stordalen Mire near Abisko, Sweden - I_Fen_N3_3 | ecosystem: Environmental > Terrestrial > Soil > Wetlands > Permafrost | place: Sweden: Abisko... | reverse complement strand
GGGCCTGGCGTTCGGTGTGCCCCAGCAGGCTCAGTTCACCCAGCGGCAACTCGGCGCCGTCCATCAACTGAAGCAGCAAGTTGTTCAGGTGGGCACTGAGTCGCTGAATCGTCGATTCGGCGAAATTCGCCGTGGCGTAGCTGTACTCCAGGGTCAGGGTATCGCCCAGATTGATGGTCAGGGTCAGCGGGTAGCTGGTTTGTTCGTGGCTGTGCAAGGCGCCGAACTGCAAGCCGTCCGGGGCGCCGCGCTTGAGGACTTCGGACACCGGGTAGTTTTCGAACACCAGGATGTTATCGAACAGGGCCTCGCCACCCCGGCCGGCCCAGCGCTGGATCTCGAACAGCGGCGTGTGTTCGTGCTCACGCAGGCTCAGGTTCAGCTCCTGCACCACGTGCAACCAGCTTGCGGCCGATTGTTCGGGGCGGGGGCTGGCAATGACCGGCAAGGTGTTGATGAACAGGCCGATCTGTTGCTCGACACCCGGCAGGTCCGCCGGGCGACCGGCAACCGTGGCGCCGAACGCGACGCTGGCCTGGCCGGTGTAGCGTTGCAGCAGCAACAGCCACGCTGCTTGCAGCACGGTGTTGGCCGTGACTTTCTGCTGGCGGGCGAACGCATGCAGACGCCGGGTTTGCGCGGCGTCGATGACCAGCGAATGCTCGCCATAAGCGGCGCCGTCCGTGGCCTGGATTTCCCCTTGAGCCAGGCGTGTCGGCTCGTTCAAATCGGCCAGTCGTTCCTTCCAGAAGCGTTCACTGGCGTCGCCGTCCCGGGCTTGCAGCCATTGGATGTAATCGCGGTAGCGACCGGCGTTCGGCACCTGCTCGCCGGCGCTGTAGCGTTGCAGCACCTCGCCCAGCAACTGCGAGTTACTCCAGCCGTCCATCAGGATGTGGTGATGGGTGTAAATCAGGTGCCAGGACGCGTCGCCCGTGCGCACCAGCACCAGTCGCAGCAACGGCGCCTGGGCCAGGTCGAATGGCTGACGGGACTCGGCATCGGCCACTTGCGTCAGAGCGTCGGCCTGGTCAGCCCGTTCGCGCCAGTCGAGCACGCTGAACGGCAGCTCGACCTGGCGGCGGACAATTTGCAGCGGATGGGTCAAATCCCCCAGCCAGACGAAACCGGTGCGCAGCACTTCCTGGGATTGCACCGTGGCCAGCCACGCGGCATGGAAACGCTCGGGATCAAGCCCTTGCACATCGACCCGGATCTGGTTGATGTAGTTGCCGGCCTCCTGTTCGTACAAGGTGTGGAACAACATGCCCTGCTGCATCGGCGACAGCGGATACAAGTCCTCGATCTGCGCCGCCGGGACCGGCAAAGCGTCCAGTTGCGCCTGGGTGATCCGTGCCAGCGGGAAGTCCGATGGCGTCGCGATGGGGTGTTCCAGGGCGCAGCAGTGCTCAATCAGCGCTTGCAACTCAACGGCGTAATCATCCGCCAAGCGCTGGATCGTCGCGGCATCGAACATCTCGCGGCTGAAGCCCCAGCTCAGGGCCAGTTCACCGCCATACACCTGACCTTCGACGGTCAGCCAGTTGGCCAGTGGCGCTTGCTGATCTTGCGCGGTGCCGCCCGATTCGGTCGCGGGCACCAGCAAGGCGTTGTCGTCGAACTGTCGGTCGAACTGCCCCAGGTAGTTGAAGGTGATGCGCGGTTGCGCCAGGGCCGCCAGCTCGGCACCGACCGAGGGCTCAGCCAGGTAACGCAGCACGCCATAACCCAGGCCTTTGTCCGGGACGGCGCGCAGTTGCTCCTTGATGGTTTTGATCGAGCCGTCGAGGTCGTCGGCGCTGGTCAGGTTGACCGGGAACAGGCTGGTGAACCAGCCCACCGTGCGGGTCAGGTCGACGTCGTCGAACAGGTCTTCGCGGCCATGGCCTTCGAGCTGGATCAAGGTGTCCGGCTGGCCGGTCCAGCGGCTGATGGTGCGCGCCAGCGCGGTCAGCAACAGGTCGTTGACCTGGGTTCGATAGGCCGTCGGCGCCTGTTGCAGCAGTTGCCGGGTCAGGTCGGCACCGAGACGCCATTCGATTTTCTGGCCATGTACGTTTTGCAAACCGCCGTCGGGGCGATCACATGGCAGTTCCACGGCGTGGCTTTGCTGGTCTTTCCAGTACGCCCGTTGTGCGTCGAAACGCGGCGCTTGCCCGGCCAGGCGTTCGGCCCAGGTTTGATAGGCACTGGTTTTCGCCGGCAGCGCTACACGACTGGCGCTGGCCAGTTGTTCGTAGGCGTGCTGCACATCTTCCAGCAGCACGCGCCAGGACACACCGTCCACCACCAAGTGATGGATGATCAGCGACAAGCGCTGGCTGCCATCGGCCATGTTCACCAACAGCGCCCGCAGCAGCGGGCCGTTTTCCAGGTCGAGGCTACGCTGGGCTTCGTCGCACGCGGCGGTCAACTGTTCGTCGGAGGTGACGGTGCGTTGCCAAAGATCGGCGGACTCGACCAACGGCCCGTGCACTTGCTGCCAGCCTTCGGCGCCGTGGCTGAACCGCAAGCGCAAGGCGTCATGGTGATTAATCACGTGGGTCAACGCTGCCTCAAGCCACGGCGCATTCAACGGCTCACGGGGGGTCAGCAGCAGCGATTGGTTCCAGTGCTCACGCACGGCCATCGGTTGTTCGAAGAACAGCGCCTGCACCGGCAGCAGGCGGACTTCGCCACTGACCGGCCCCTGATCGACCGCGCTGTGAGTGTCGAGCGTGGCGACCAGCGCGAGACTGCGCACGCTCTGGTATTGGAACAAGTCCCGTGGGCTGAGGCGGATGCCGGCCTGCCGCGCACGGCTGACCACTTGAATGGAAATGATCGAATCGCCGCCCAGCTCGAAGAAGTTGTCTTCCAGGCCGACCCGCTCCAGCCCCAACACATCCTGCCAAATGGCCGCGAGGGCCTTCTGCATGGTGTCTTTGGGTTCGACAAAGGCTTGTTGCGGCGCCGCATCCGGCTGCGGCAAGGCTTTGCGGTCAAGTTTGCCGTTGGCGGTGACCGGCAGTTTGGCCAGGGTCATCAGGTAGGTCGGCACCATGTATTCCGGCAGGCTGCCGAGCAGCCAGGCCTTGACGTCTTGCTGCCATTGTTCGCCAGGCTCGGCGCTGTCGAGCACCAGATACGCCACCAAATGCTTGCCGCCCTGCACCAGCACCACCGCCTCGCGCACCAGCGGGTGTTGCATCAGTCGGGTTTCGATTTCGCCGAGCTCGATGCGCAAACCACGCAACTTGACCTGATGGTCGAGGCGACCGAGGTATTCGATCACGCCGTCGGCGCGTTGGCGCACCCGGTCACCGGTGCGATACAACTGCGCGCCGTCATGGAACGGGCAAGGCACAAAGCGCTCGGCAGTCAGGCCCGGACGCCGATGATAACTGCGCGCCAGCCCGGCACCGCCGAGGTACAACTCACCCGCCACACCGCTCGGTACCGGCAACAGTTCGGCGTCGAGCACGTGGGTGCGCAGATTCGCAATCGGCCGACCGATCGGCACGCTGTCGGCGCCTTCATCGACGCAGGTCCAGTGGGTGACGTCGATGGCCGCTTCGGTCGGACCATAGAGGTTGAACAACCCGGCCCGCGGCAGTTTGCCGAAGACGTGTTGCTGGGCGTCGAGCGGCAAGGCTTCGCCGCTGCACACGATGCGCTTGAGGCCGACACAGGCCTCGACACCCGGCTCATGTATAAACGCCTGCAACATCGACGGCACAAAGTGCAAGGTGCTGATGCCGTACTGGCCGATGATTTCGATCAGCCGCGCCGGTTCGCGATGTGCGCCAGGCGCAGCCACCACCAGCCGGGCGCCGGTCAGCAGCGGCCAGAAAAATTCCCACACCGATACGTCGAAGCTGAACGGGGTTTTTTGCAGCACCGCGTCGCTGGCGTCCAGCCCGTAGGCTTCCTGCATCCAGCACAAGCGGTTGACCAGCGCCGCGTGGCTGTTGCCGGCGCCCTTGGGTTTACCGGTGGAGCCGGAGGTGTAAATCACATACGCGAGGTTCAACGGACTTACCGCCACCTCGAGGCGCTGCTCGCTGTAGGCCTCCAGCCAATTGGCGCTTTGATCGAGGATCAGCACATTGATTGCCGTCGTCGGCAAGACTGGCAACAGCGATGTTTGGGTGAGCAACAGGGCGATGCCGCTGTCTTCGATCATGTAAGCCAGGCGTTCCTGCGGGTATTCCGGGTCCAGCGGGACGTAGGCGCCGCCAGCCTTCAGAATCGCCAGCAATCCAATCACCATTTCCAGCGAACGCTCGACACAAATCCCCACCAGCACATCCGGGCCAACCCCTTGTTCGCGCAGTCGATGGGCCAGTTGATTGGCGCGGGCGCCGAACAGCAGGGCCGGCGCATCCGGGGTGCGTTGAACCTGAGCTTCGATCAAGGTGTGCAAGCAGACATCGGTGGGGTAATCCGCTTGGGTGCGGTTCCAGTCGTGCACCAGCACGTGCTGTTCACTGTCCTCCAGCAACGGCAGTTCGCCGATGCGCTGGTGTGGATCAGCCACCAGTGCCGTCAGCAGGTTATTAAAGTGGCGCGCCATGCGCTCGATGGTGGCGGCGTCGAACAGGTCGTTCGCATAGGTCAGCGCAGCATGCAGCTTGCCGCCCTTCTCCCAGGTGTCCAGGGTCAGGTCGAATTGGGTGGTGCGGCTTTGCCAGTCAATGCCGCCCAGCTCCAGGCCCGATGCGGTGCTGACCGACGCCATGTCCGCCACATGGGGCTGGTGGTTGTACATCACCTGGAACAGCGGCGTATGGCTGAGGCTGCGTTCCAGTTTCAGCGCCTCGACCAAGCGCTCGAACGGCAAGTCCTGATGGGCCTGGGCGCCGAGGGCGGTTTCCTTGATCGCTTGCAGCAAGTCGTCGACCCGGGTCTGGCCGTCGAGTTTCGTACGCAGTACCTGAGTGTTGACGAAGAAGCCGATCAGCCCTTCGATTTCCGCACGGTTGCGGTTGGCAATCGGCACGCCGACGCGGATATCGGTCTGCCCGGTGTAGCGGTGCAGCAGCGCGTTGAATGCGCCGAGCAGCAACATGAACAGCGTGACGTTGTGTTTCTGTGCGGTACCGCGCAGTTGCTCGGCCAACTGGCTGTCGAGCGCAAATTCATAACGGGTGCCGCGATAGCTCGGCATGGCCGGGCGCGAATGGTCCAGCGGCAGTTCCAGCACCGGGTGTTCGTCGCCCAATTGGGCCTGCCAGTATTCCAGTTGCCGCGCCTGCTCGCCGGCCTCCAGCCAGCGGCGTTGCCACAAGGCGTAGTCGCTGTACTGGATCGGCAGCGGCGCGAGTTGTGGTGCAGAGCCTGCTTCAAAGGCGTCGTAGCAGCGGATGAACTCGTCGATCAGCACATTCATCGACCAGCCATCGGACACAATGTGGTGCAGGGTCAGCAGCAGGACATGTTCCTGCTCGGCCAGTTTGAGCAGCGTCACGCGCAGCAACGGGCCATTCGCCAAGTCGAACGGCAACACCGATTGTTGCTCGGCGGCCCGGGCCACGGCGCGTTCGCGCTCATCGGCCGACAGGCTGCTGAAATCCACCTGATCAATCACCAGAGCCGTGCTGGCGGGTACTTGCTGCAAGCTGTCGTCGCTCTGACGCTGGAACACCGTGCGCAGGGTTTCGTGACGGGCGACCAGCGCCGCGAAGGCTTGCTCCAGGGCCGGCAGGTTCAAACGTCCGGTCAGGCGCACCGCGCCCGGAAGGTTATAGGCGCCGCTGTGCGGGTCCAGTTGCCACAGAAACCACATGCGCTGCTGGGCGTAAGACAACGCCTGGCGATCCTCAGCCTCGATGCCCGCCGGAATCGGGAAGCGGGCGAAATCCACGCCCTCCTTTTGCAAGGCTGCAAGGAACATCTGGCGCTTTTCAAGGGGCAGCCCGATAAACCGGCGAGCAAGTTTCAAGGAGTCTTCAGCATTCATTTCTAAGCATCCGGATCGTTGGCGGGAAGCACAAAGGCACGTCGTCCCTATAAAACGAATGCAGACCGGAAAAATTAGCGATTGAGAACAAGTATCAGAAAGGAGATTTACTAGCAGGTAGGAGCTGCCGAAGGCTGCGATCTTTTGATTTTGCTTTTAAAAGACAAGATCAAAAGATCGCAGCCTTCGGCAGCTCCTACGGGATCGGGGTCAGGCGGTGGCCATGGGGTGGCGTCGGTGGTGCACATCGAGTTGATCCTTGATCACCCGCAACACCTTGGCTTCGTGCTCATGGATAAAGAAATGCCCGCCCGCGAGCATGTCCACGGAGAAACTGCCCTGGGTTTCCTTGCTCCAGCCGATCAACTGTTCGGTGGTGGCCCGGTCGGTGGTGCCGCCGAGCACGTGCACCGGGCACTTGAGCAGCGGACGGGCCAATGGCTCGAAACGCCCGCACAACAGGAAGTCGGCACGCAGCACCGGCAACGTCAGGCTCATCAGCTCTTCGTTGGCCAGAATTTCTTCGCTGGTGCCGTTGAGCGTGCGCAACTGCTCGATCAGCTCGGCGTCGCTCTTGGGTTCGCAAAATCCGCGATCGTAATCGCTGCGCAGGGTCGGTGCGGCCGTGCCCGAAGCGAACAGCGCCACCGGCTCCGGGCAGCCCAATGCGCGCAAGGCATGGGCCAGTTCACAGGCCAGCAACGCCCCCAAACTGTGGCCGAACACTGCATAAGGCGCACGCAAGGACGTTTGCAGTTCGGCCGCCAATTGACGGGCCAAGGCGCGCATGTCGGTTTGCAGCGGTTCGCCAAAACGCGCGCCGCGCCCCGGCAATTCGACCGGTTGCAGCTTCAGCCACTCCGGCAGTTTGCGCCGCCAGCGGCTATAAACCATGGCGCTCGCCCCCGAATAGGGCAGGCACAGCAATGTCAGCTGGGTCACCGGGCGTACCTCAAAAAGTTGTCTATCAAGAGAACGAATGAAGGTGCCCGCTAATTAGTGCGCCCGCCTGCGCCGATCATTTCAGATGGCGATAGCTCTGAATGGCAGACCCCAGCACCACGGCACCGGCAGCGATGGCGACCCAGAAACCACTGCGCGCGCCAAACGCATCCACCAGCCACCCGGAACTCGCCGCGCCGATGGCCACGCCGATGCTCAACCCGGTGACCAGCCAGGTCAGGCCTTCGGTCAGTTTGGCCGGCGGCACGATGCGCTCCACCAGCGCCATCGCCACAATCAGGGTCGGCGCGAAAAACAACCCGGCGACGAACACCGCCAGCGCCAGGCCGAAAATGTTCGTCGCCAACAGCAACGGCAACGTGGTCACCGCCGTCGCCACACCGCCATACAGAAACAGGCGCGGCAGCGGCACTTTCGAGCGCAACGCGCCGAACGCCAGCCCGGCCAGGCACGAACCGATGGCGTACACCGACAGCACAATACTCGCCGCCGCCGGTTGGCCTTGCTGCTGGGCGAAGGCGACGCTGACCACATCCACCACGCCGACGATGATGCCCATGGCGGTCATCAACAGCATCAGCAGACGAATTTCCCCGGAACGGATGATCGAGCCCTGATGGTGAATTTCGTGCGGATGCACCGGCGGTTCGGTGCCGCGCTGCCACACAAACGCCGTGACCCCGATGGCCAGCATCAGCAACGCCGCCAAGGGCCCGGCCTCGGGGAACGCCACCACGCACAACCCCACCGACAACGGCGGCCCGACGATGAAGCAGACCTCGTCCAGCACCGACTCCAGGGCGTAAGCGGTTTGCAATTGTGGCTGGCCGCGATAGACCTCGGTCCAGCGCGCCCGGACCATCGCCGACATGCTCGGCATGCACCCGGCCAGAGCTGCGAAGAAGAACAGCGTCCAGTGCGGCGCCTGCAAGCGGGTGCAGAGCAACAACATCAACAGCGCGCCACCGCCCAGCAGTGCCGACACCGGCAAGATCCGACCCTGGCCGTAACGGTCCACCAGCCGTGAAACCTGCGGCGCGCAAAACGCCGTGGCCAACGCGAAGGTCGCTGCGACGGCGCCGGCCAAGCCATAACCGCCCTGCAACTGCGAGAGCATGGTGATCAGCCCGATGCCGGTCATGGAAATCGGCATCCGCGCGATCATCCCCGCCAGCACGAAGGCCCGGCTGCCAGGGGCGTTGAACAGTTCGCGGTAGGGGTTTGCCATGGGGTGCAGGCCTCGATTAGGGCATGCACGTTGCCACAAACGTCGGTTGTGGTGAAAGCGGGGAATTGTTGGTGGTCTGTGAAGGGCTTGCAGACCTTAAGAGCAAAAGATCGCAGCCTTCGGCAGCTCCTACAGGAGACCGCATTTCATGTAGGAGCTGCCGAAGGCTGCGATCTTTTACTCTTGATGCTGAACTCTCAAAGCATCCCGCCAGTCAGCTAGTTAGGCCCTCACTTCAAGGCGCTAACGCTCATGCAGATTTCCCTCGATCAACAAGTGGCGCTGGTCACCGGTGCCAGTTCCGGCATCGGCGCCGGTGCCGCCAAAGCCCTGGCCGCCGCCGGTGCTGCCGTCGTCATCAACTACAACGCCCAGGCCGAGCCCGCCGAAGCACTGGCCCGTCAGATCAACGCCAGTGGCGGTCGCGCCATCGCCATCGGCGCCGACGTCTCCAAAGAAGAAGACGTCGAACGCCTGTTCGCCCAGACCCTCGACGCCTTCGGTTTCCTCGACATCCTGGTGGCCAATTCCGGGATGCAGAAAGACGCCAACGCCGTGGACATGAGCCTGGCCGACTGGAACCAGGTGATCGGCGTCAACCTCACCGGCCAATTCCTCTGCGCCCGCGCCGCCCTGCGGATTTTCAACCTGCAGGGGATTCGCCAGGGCGTGTCCCGGGCCGCCGGCAAAATCATTCATATGAGCTCGGTGCACCAGCGCATTCCCTGGGCCGGACACGTCAATTACGCGGCGTCCAAGGGTGGCGTCGACATGCTGATGCAGACCCTGGCCCAGGAAGTCAGCCAGCAAAAAATCCGCATCAACGGCATCGCACCGGGGGCGATTCGCACGCCGATCAACCGCGCCGCCACCGAGGGCGATGCGGCGCAGGAGCTGCTCAAACTCATCCCTTACGGCCGCATCGGTGACGTCGAGGACATCGCCAGCGCCGTGGTGTTTCTCGCCTCCGACGCCTCCGACTACATCGTCGGCACCACCCTGTTTATCGACGGCGGCATGAGCCTCTATCCGGAGTTCCGTGGCAATGGCTGATCATCATCCCGAACGACAAAGCGCCATCGACGCCCACGGCATCATTGGCGATATGCGCAGCGCGGCGCTGGTCAACGACAAGGGCAGCGTGGATTTCTTCTGCTGGCCGGAATTCGACAGCCCATCGATTTTCTGTTCGCTGCTGGACACTCCCGAGGCCGGGATTTTCCAGTTATCCCCGGACCTGCCCGACGCCCGCCGCGAGCAAATCTACCTGCCGGACACCAACGTGCTGCAAACCCGCTGGCTGAGCGACCGCGCAGTGGTCGAAGTCACCGATCTGCTGCCCATCGGCGACAGCGAAGATGACCTGCCGATGCTGATGCGCCGGGTGCGGGTGGTCAGCGGCACCGCCACGCTGCGCATGCGTTGCGCGGTGCGGCATGACTACGCCCGCGCCAACAGCCGTGCGCGGATGGACGAAAAAGACGTTGCTTTCGAGGCGGATGATCAACCGTCCCTGCGCCTGTCTTCGGATCAGGTGTTGCGGGTTGATGGCAACGTAGCAGTGGCCGAATTCACCCTTGAACAGGGGCAAGGCGCGGAGTTTCTGCTGGGCGCCATCGACGACCCGCGCTTCAAGGAAGGCGCCGCCGCCCTGTGCGTCGAACGTACTTTGAAGTTCTGGCGCGACTGGATCGGCCAGTCCAATTACCGTGGGCGCTGGCGGGAAATGGTCAATCGCTCGGCCCTGGCGCTGAAGCTGCTGACCTCGCGCAAACACGGTGCAATCCTCGCCGCCGCGACCTTCGGCCTGCCGGAAACCCCGGGCGGCGAGCGTAACTGGGACTACCGTTACACCTGGGTCCGCGACGCCTCGTTCACCGTTTATGCCTTTATGCGCCTGGGCTTCGTCGACGAGGCTAACGCCTATATGAAGTGGATGCGCGGGCGGGTCAGCGATTGCCATGGCCAGTCGATGAAAATCAACATCCTCTACGCCATCGACGGCCGCCAGGAACTGCCGGAAACCGAACTCACCCACCTGGCCGGCCATGGCGGCGCCAAACCGGTGCGCATCGGCAATGGTGCCTACGACCAAGTGCAGCTCGACATCTTCGGCGAGCTGATGGACGCGGTGTACCTGGTCAACAAATACGGCGAAGCGATTTCCCATGAAGGCTGGAAGCACACCGTGGAGGTGGTCGATCAAGTCTGCGAAACCTGGCAGAGCGAAGACGTCGGTATCTGGGAAATGCGCGGCGAGCAGCACCACTTCCTGCACTCGCGACTGATGTGTTGGGTGGCCGTGGACCGGGCCATTCGCCTGGCCTCCAAACGTTCCCTGCCCGCCCCGTTCGCCCGCTGGGACCAGACCCGTCAGGCGATCTACGCCGATATCTGGGACAAATTCTGGAATGAAGAACGCGGGCATTTCGTGCAACACATCGGCGGCACCGCCCTCGATGGCTCGATGCTGCTGATGCCGCTGGTGCGCTTCGTCAGCGCCAAGGACCCACGCTGGCTGGCGACCCTCGAAGCCATCGAAAAGACCCTGGTGCGCGACGGCATGGTTTATCGCTACCGCAACGACGACAGCCAGATCGACGGTTTGGCCGGCACCGAAGGCGCTTTTGCCGCGTGCTCGTTCTGGTACGTCGAATGCCTGGCCCGGGCCGGCCAGGTGGAAAAGGCTCATCTGGAGTTTGAGCAATTGCTGCGCTACGCCAACCCGCTGGGGTTGTACGCCGAAGAGTTCGACAGCCACGCGCGGCATCTGGGGAACACACCACAAGCCTTGACGCACCTGGCGCTGATCAGTGCAGCGAGTTTTCTGGATCGCAAATTGAGCGGGGAGAAAAACTATTGGCAGCCTTGAACGTCATCCAACGCCATTGGCGCTTGTCGGAAATGTCCTCTTTACGATGACGATTCGTAGGCTTAAGGCTGATCCGCGATAAACAAAAAACGCGGTCTATCTGGCTCCGAAGATCACCTGTGGCGAGGGGGCTTGCCCCCGTCGGGTCGCCCAGCGGCCCCCTTAAATCCCCCAGAAGCCCAGGTTTTACTGGCTCTGCGCCTGCTGCGCAGCCGAACGGGGGCAAGCCCCCTCGCCACAAGATCGTGTAGGTCATGCACCTACAACAGCCAAACAGCCCCAACCTGTTACCTTCCTGCAAACCTTTCCTACTCCGCCAAATACCTTGTTGCCAGCTGTTACATCCCCCCCTACCATCCACCGTCAACGGGTACAGCGGAGCTGTCCAATAAAACCCGAATTCAAGGAATCAGAATGATCCAGCGCATCCACCGCCCCATCACCGCCCCATTGCGCTCCGGCCTGAACCGGGACGAACTCTGGGAAGCCCACGACAAGGGCCTGATCAAATGCTGGGAAATCGGCCGCCAACGCGCCGCCCGATTCCCTGACATGGCCCAACAGTGCCTCGCCGGCGAGTTGCCCGTGTTGGGCTGGAAAGGTGGCGTGAGCCGCAGCCTGAAAAAACTCGAAAAATACGGATCGCTCAAATACCTGGCGCAATGGCAAGGCTTGCGTGGGGAAGATCTGGATATTGATCTGGCGGCGGAACGGGCGTTGACCTGCTCGCGGACGAGGATGGTGGTGACGTTTACGCCGGATCGGTCGAAGTACTTTAATCAGGTGGCGGAAACAGAAACCTGAAACGCCCAAGCCACGGGTCCGGCGCGGCTCAAGGCGCTACTGGATCTGCTGCAAGGCTCACACTGAAGCGCTCACGATAAGCCTGGGGCGTCACCCCCATGGCCCGCAGGAAACTGCGGCGCAGGGTTTCTTCGCTGCCGAACCCGCATTGCACCGCGACCCGTTTGATCGGCACGCCGGTGTCGCTGAGCAGCCGCCGAGCGGTTTCAACCCGAATCTGTTCGATGGCCCGTGCCGGGGTCTGGCCGGTGTCGGCGCGGTAGTGACGGATAAAGCTGCGCTCACTCATGCCGGCCTGCAAAGCCAGGGTCGGGACGCCAAGGTCTTTGGTGAGATTTTCGCTGATCCAGGCATGAAGTTCGTCGAAGCGGTTGCCTTCCTGTTGCAGCGACAGAGTGACGCTGAACTGCGACTGCCCACCAGGACGCTTGAGAAACACCACCAGTTGCCGCGCAACGTCCAGAGCCATGGCGCGGCCGAGGTCTTCTTCGACCATGGCCAGCGCCAGGTCGATGCCGGCCGTCACCCCCGCCGAGGTCCAGACCGGGCCGTCGTTGATAAAGATCGGGTTGGGCTCGACGTGCAGCCGTGGATGCTTTTGCGCCAATTCTTCGCAGCGGGTCCAGTGGGTCACCACCCGCCGACCATCGAGCCAGCCACTGGCCGCCAGCAAAAACGCCCCGGTGCACACCGACGACACGCGGCGGCAGCCGTTCGCGTAGTCACGCACCCACGCCACCAGCGCCGGGTCTTGCGCCGCCGCGTACACACCCCAGCCGCCGGAAATGATCAAGGTATCGCTGCCACCCGCCGGCAATGGTTCGGCCAACATGGCCAGGCCCGCCGATGACATCACCGCCCCGCCACCGCTGGCAATCACCGACGGCGCATAGGGCGCGGGCAAACCCTGTTGACGGGCGATGTCGTTGGCCGAGGCAAATACTTGCAACGGCCCGGTGACGTCGAGCAGTTGCACATTGGCAAACGCGAGCACATGAATGATTTTCGGCATGATTGGCGCAATTCGTGGGGTGATTGGCGGATACGCCAGATCCTACGAGCCTAGGATGAAGCCGTCCACCCCCACCCCGGAGAAAAACACCATGACGTTGCAGATCGGCTTTCTGTTGTTTCCACAGGTTCAACAACTGGACCTGACCGGCCCTTATGACGTGCTCGCCTCGTTGCCGGACGTGAAGGTGCATTTGATCTGGAAAGACCTGGTGCCCGTCACCGCCAGCACTGGCCTGGTATTGAAACCGACCACCACCTTCGACGACTGCCCGGCACTGAACGTGATTTGCATCCCCGGCGGCAGCGGTGTCGGACCGTTGATGGAAGACGAACAAACCCTGGCGTTCATCAAGGCTCAAGCGGCCAATGCCCGTTACGTCACCTCGGTGTGCACCGGCTCGCTGGTGCTCGGTGCGGCAGGCCTGCTGAAAGGTAAACGCGCCACCACGCACTGGGCGTATCACGACTTGCTCGGCATTTTAGGGGCGATTCCAGTCAAGGACCGGGTGGTGCGCGACGGCAATCTGCTGACCGGTGGCGGGATCACGGCGGGCATCGACTTTGCCCTGACCCTGGCCGCCGAGTTGTTCGATGAAGAGACCGCACAGGTGATCCAACTGCAACTCGAATATGCCCCGGCGCCACCGTTCCAGTCCGGCAGCCCGGAAACGGCACCACGCAGTATTTTGGAAGAGGCTCAACGGCGGGCTGCGCCTTCGTTCGTGCAACGCAAGCTGATCACCGAGCGGGCAGCGGCCAGGCTTCAATGAATGGTAGAAGCGAGGCTTGCCCGCGAAGAACGATGACGCGGTTTGTCTGAGGCACCGCGTTGGCTTCTTGGCGGGCAAGCCTCGCGCCTACGGAAAGGCCGGTGCTTTTCGACAGACGAAAAAAAAACCCGCCTAAGCGGGTTTCTCAAGACCATCGCGACATCCTGTCGGCAGCCGTCCTGGCTAATGGTCGATCATCCGTGATCCTGAGCACTTCCTGTGCTTCAGTTGATGGAGCCAGATTAACGTGAGCGATGAGACTTAAACAGACGACATACCCGCGAGTGCGTGTAAGCGTTTGACCATTGGCGGCCAAATTCCCCTGTGGGAGTGGGCTTGCTTGAAGAGGTCGGCACATCCAACAGACATGCTGGCTCACACTCCACCTTCGCGAGCGAGCCCGCTCCCACACGGTTAGCATTCAGGTTTTTGACAGGCCAAAAAAAACCCGCCGAGGCGGGTTTTTCCCAAGACCATTACGACTCCCTGTCGGCAGCGTGTCCTTGCTTATGGTCGATCATCCATGATCCTGAGCACTCCCTGTGCTTCAGTTGATGAGGCTAGATTACGCTTCGGATCCAATGTGCAATAGACGACATAGCTACCATCGCGTGTAAGACATTCGCTATAGCCGCCCTTCCGAAAACCCTTAGACGTCTCAGGTATCAGGCATGGAGGCCGCGAGTTTAGCGGCCTGTAGCTGACCTTTTGCCGTCCGGCACCAGACCTGGCGTTTCAACCGGAGTTCAATCACTGCCCCTGATGCTCTCGGGCCTTGGCGCTGATTTTTAAAAACTCTTCGATATTGCTCATCTGCTCGTCCCAACCCCGGCTGTCCATACGAAATGCCTTGAGCCGGCGCTCTTGGGGAATGTGATCGAAACCGGACTCGGTGACCTTGAGCAAGGTGCCGTTATCCATGTCTTCGAGTTCGAACAGCACCAGGGTGGTCGGCTCCTGGGAGTAGTCGATGTGAGGCTCCACCGCATACGGGTGCCAGCGAAACGAAAACACCCGCTCCGGCTCGACCCGCTCCACCAGGACATTCCACAGCAAGTGCTCATAACCGGGATAGGTGATCTGCCCCTGGGTCCAGTCACCGGCGACAAAGCGCTTGCCCTCAAGCGAGACGCCAAACCACTGGCCGAACGCCTCGGCATTGGCCAACACGCGCCAGACTTGCGAACGCGGCGCCTTGAGCAAAATCTTTCTTTCGATGCGATCTGATGCTGGGTTCATAAGTCACCTCCTGTATTGAACAGTAGGCCTGTAAGACCACAAGACCAACCCTAAAGTTGTATCAAGCGGGTGCTGCCGTCGTTTTCGGGATCTTGCTCGCGCCTGCAAAAGGCGCGTGGCGCCGGCATGTTAGAGTGCGCAACGTCAGAAATTTCGGCCAAGGACGACCCATGCAACCTCTCTCCCTCCGTGGCAGCTGTCTGTGCAAAGCCATCGAATATCAACTCGATGGCCTCGACATGCCCATCATTCACTGTCATTGCCAGACGTGTCGCAAAGCCCACGCTGCGGCGTTTTCTTCAACGGCCGGGGTCATGCGCGAGCATTTTCGCTGGACCAAGGGTCAGGATCGCCTGAGCAGCCATGAATCTTCACCGGGGAAATTTCGGCATTTCTGTTCGGCCTGCGGCTCGCACTTGATGGCGGAGCGGTTGACGCAACCGCATGTGATCGTGCGGGTGGCAACACTCGATGATGATCCGGGGCTAACGCCCCAAGGGCATATCTGGACGTCTCATGACGTGCCATGGCTTGAACATGAAGGGATTGAACAATGCCCGGAATGGCAGACATAGCCTGTCTTTACACAATCCGTTGTGGGAGCGGGCTTGCTCGCGAAGAAGGCGTGTCAGTCGACATTAATGTGCCGGACACACCGCTTTCGCGAGCAAGCCCGCTCCCACAGGGTGAGTGGTGAATCGTAGATTCGCTACACTGCCCCCACTATCCATCTCACCACGAGAGTCCCCCATGCTCCCACGCTTTCTCCTGGCCTTGACGCCATTGCTGTTCGTCACTGCGGCACACGCCGTGGACTGTGACAATGCCAATACCCAGGGCGATATGAATCAGTGCGCAGGCCAGCAGTACAAAGCGGCGGATAAAGAGCTGAATGCCCTTTATCAGCAGATCACCCAACGATTGAAAGATGAGCCCGACGCCAAAAAGCTACTGGTCAGCGCCCAACGCAGTTGGGTGGCGTTTCGGGATGCCGAGTGCGCATTTTCGACGTCCGGGGTGGCGGGTGGCAGTGTGTACCCGCTGATTTACAGCAACTGCATGACCGGCCTGACCAAGGCGCGGGTCGAGGCGTTCAAGACGTATTTGAAGTGTGAGGAAGGGGATTTGGGTTGCCCGGTACCTGGAGCTTGATGCTGCGGTGTCAGTGAGGGCCTCTTCGCGGGCAAGCCTCGCTCCTACAGGGGATTTGCGTCGATCAAAAATCCCTGCAGGAGCGAGGCTTGCCCGCGAAGGCGCCCGCTCAGACGCCGCAATTACCGAACAAACACCTGCGCCGTGGTAATCGCCATATCCCCACCCGGCATTTTGATGCTGCCGATCTGTTTCAGGCTCTCTGCATCAAAGATCGCCACATCATTGAAGGTCCCGGCCAGGTAAATCTTGCTGCCGTCCTTGTTGAAAGAAATGCAGTAGTAGGAGTGATCCAGCGTCGCCGCCTGGAGCATTTTCTTCTGCTTGATGTCGTACTTGGCCAAACGGTTAAGCACGCCGAACATCAGGTTCGGGTCCTTGGGCGAGCGCATGCCGCTGAAGTAGATTTCTGTCAAAGGGCCGAAGTCGGTGGTTTCGGTCTTGCCGGTCTTCAGGTCGATGCTGAACAGCCCGTAGAGGTAGTCGGCGGTCAACGGGTCCTGCTTCTTGTCCTTGAATTTCGCGGTGGTGTAGAGCAGCGAAAAGTCATGGCGGTAGGTCTGCTGGTTCCACACGTAGAGCACGTCCGGGGCGCTGTAGTTCTCGCGTTTCCAGTGGCGGCTGGGGATCAGCACGTCGAACTTGCCGGTTTTCACATCCACCTTGTAGACATCCGCCCCCGCCACATACAGCGTGCCGTCGTCGCCACTTTGCATGATGGTCAGTTGCCGTGGCGCCGGGAAACTGCGCACCGGTTTGGCGTCCATGCCGGCATCGGTGGCGTAGACATCGAGCCGTGGCTGTTGCACTTCATAACGGTCGTTGAGCATCAGCGTCGGGTTGGCGACGGCAAACAGTTCCTTGCCGTCATGGCTGAGGGTGAAGGCGAACATCGAGCGCGCTTTCTCCCCCGGTTTCTGGGTGATGCTGGCGTGGAACACCTGTTTGCAACTGTCGATTTCGACGCCGTAAATGTCCGCGTAGTGATTGTTCAGCACATAAGCGGTCTTGCGATCCGGCGACAGTTGCACGGTGCCCGGACCAAAGGCATCCGGCATCTTGCAGGTCTTGAACAAGGTGTCCGTGGCCAGGTCGATCACATGCAGGTTGTTCGGGTAATTGGTGGTCAACATGTACTCGTGACCGTCTTGCAACACAGTGTTTTCATCGGCCAGAACGTTAAGCGAACAGACGCTCAGGACGGCGAGTGCGGCCAGGCCGCAGGCTTTGATACGAAGCATGCTGGAATCCTTCTCTCTGTCCGATTATTTGTCTTTTGGAAAGACAGTGCCCAGGTTGCGCCAGCTCTCGTTCGAGGCCTGCGCGTCCTTGTTCCAGTCCGGGTAGGTGCTCATCATGTCGGGCACCTGGGCCGGCCACCAGCACGGGTCGGAACAGCCATAAAGATCCGCTTCCATCGGCTGGCACAGCGACGACACACCGCCAAACGCATCGATTTCCCAACCCGGGTCGGTGGTCGAGGCGCAGCCGGCGACGGAGCTCATCGCCACCACTTCTTCGATGCGGTTTTCTTCTGCGGCCTTGTCCATTTTTAGCGCTTTGTTATTGATTGCCTTGAGATGTTTCATATCAGTGAGCCTTGCGCGGAGTGATGTAGCTGCTGATAAACGCAGGGTTGTGGGCCATGATCCGGGTGTAGACCTCGATGCCGAAGTCGACCCAGTCACGCATCAGTTCGCAGTAGTGATAGGTCGGGTGAGTCGGGTCGCCGTAACGGGCATAGCTTTCGTGGTAGCAGCCCCCGGAACACAGGTTGCGGATCTGACAGTCCTCGCACCCGGTGTTGGTGCGGTCCAGGCGTTGGGACAGGAAGTCGTTCAACTCGACCTGTTTCACGCCGCTGTGGACGTTGCCAAACGTCGGCAGGCTTGAGCCGGTGAAGCGGTGACACAGGTTCAGCTCGCCCTTGTGATCCACCGCCAGCATCTTCAAACCGGCGCCGCACGGCAGGGCTTTTTTGTGGCCTTCGTGGATATCGGTGATCAACTGGTGCAGGTTGGAGAAACCGATATTGCGGTGCTCCAACGCCGCTTCCAGATAACGCCGGCCGAGCTTCTTCATGTTGGCGAAGACTTCGATCAGTTCGTCGCTGGACAGGTTGAAGGTGCTGATATCACCCGAGGTCACCGGAGCGAAGCCGACTTCGGCAAACCCCAGTTCGTTGAACAGGTGGTCCCAGATGGTTTCGACGTCGGTGACGCCGGTGGTCAGGGTCACCCGCGCGCCCACCGGTCGGCTGTTGTAGCGCGACAGCAGCATCTCGGCCTTGCGCCGCACGACGTCGTACGTGCCCTGCCCGCCCACGGTGATGCGGTTGCGGTCGTGCACGGTTTTCGGCCCGTCGATACTCACCGACAGCCCAAAACGGTGGGCATTGAGGTAGTCCACGGTGTCTTCGGTGAGCAGCGTGGCGTTGGTGGTCATGACAAACTCGACGAACTTGCCCGCCTCGCTAAAGCGCTTTTCACAGTAGTCGACCATGTACTCGATCAATTTACGGTTGCTCAGCGGTTCGCCACCGAAAAACACCACGGTAAAACGCTCTTCATCCGGGGATTCGCGCAGCAGCATTTCCACCGAGGCGACCGCTGTCTCGACGTTCATTTTCTTGCCCGCCGATGGCTTGTCGAGGTCTTCCTTGTAGCAGTAGGTGCAACTCAAATTGCAGCCGGTGTTGACGTTGAGCACCACGGTATTAATCGCGGTGCGCTCGACCCGCTTGGTGCCGATGTCCGGGGTCAGGGGCGAACCGTCGCTGACCAGTTCCAGGGCCATCAGCTCGCGCAGGGTCTCGGTGATTTCTTCACCGTTGAAGCGAGCGGCCAGGCGCTGGATCAGGTCGTCCGAGGAACAACCGGGACCGCGCAAGGTGTCGATGATGGTGCCGGTCAGCTCATCGCTGGCGAACAGCGAACTGCTGGGGATGTGAAACAGCATGCGGTCGGCATCGACGTGCACTTCGTGCAGGTTCCGTTCGACCAGATTCAAAATAGCGCCCATTGCAACCTCCTGTGCAAACCCCGCTTGGCGGGGCCTGCGGTCATTCCGAAAAGTGTCTGAAACGTCGGTGTTCAGCCAACTCATGGAATGGGTGGATTGTTCCAGCGTTGCACGGTGACGATCATGTGGCCTTCGCCGGTCAGGGATTTCCCTGCGTCGTCGACGGCGGCGATCACCTTGAGGTTGCCGGCATTGTTGGTGGACATTTTGCGCTGCGGATTCGGCCCGGCATCGCCCGGCGTGAACACGCCGCTGTCAGCCTGCATGGTCCCGGCGAACTTGACATCTTCGTCTTCCTTGGCGCGGTCATCGAAGGCCTCGACCTTCCACTGCGCCGGGAACACGCCGATGCGATACGGCTTGCCATCGGCGCCCTTGCCCCAGGCTTCGGCATCGAAGCGGCCCTGGACTTTCGGCGTCGAACCACCGCCCTCGCCGATCCGTGCCACGGAGAATTCCGGCACGACTTTGACTTGGGCGATTGCGCTGTAGACCGACAGAGTCGGGCCTTTCAGCGTGCCGACGGTGACGTTGCGCAAACCCGGTTGGGCATTGGCCGCAGCCTTGAGCTTGACCCGCATACGCTCAGGGCTTTGCTCGACGACGGCAACCACTTCCACGCCTTTGCCGAAGTTCGGTTTGCCGGTGAGACCGCTGCCGACCAACGTCACTTCCGTTTCAGCGCCCGCCTTCAGGTAACCCGGTTGAACCGCCAGCAAACGGCTGCTGCCCTGCTTGGCAGCGACGAAGTCCAGACCGCGCTCATCGTGCTCGGCCTCGAACATCCGGCCCTGCATCGCCGTGCCTTGAGCGGCGAATACCTGGCGCATGGTCACGCCATCGATGGTCACGTTGCCGCGCCATTCGTAGCCGCTGTAGAGAATCCCACTGCCGTCGCCGTTGAACGGACTGCCATCAGCGTACTGACCTTTGACGCTGACCTTGAAGGTGTCGCTGCCGTCGGCGGTGACGCTCATCACCCCAGCCAGCTCGCCTTTGCCCGGCAAGTGGCCGCTGAAGCTCCAGTCACCGACCAATGCATCGGCTTTCGGCGCGACTTTCAGCCAGGCTTTCCAGGCCGGGTTGTCCAGCGGATAACGCTTGGCCAGCAGCGGCACCATGTCTTTGCGAGCGATATCGAACCAGTCACGGTCCCGGGCCAGGGCCTGGTATTCCAGCGACGGCCATTGGCCGAGGTGGAAGTTCACCAGGCGTTCCCATTCCTGGGCCGGACGCCGTTGCAACGCGACCCGCGCACCGGAGTGGCAGCGGCCGCACATCTGGCTGGTCTGGTCGTCGAAATGCTCGACGGTATTGAGCCGGCGTTCCAGCGCATAACGCACGCCATCGGTTTCGCTCGGCGCCAGGCCCTGGGTGTCGGCCAGGTATTTGACCAGGGTACGGCGGTCGTCATCGCTGATCTGCAAACCGTGCATGGTCTGCATCCGGGCGATGCTCATCAGCCAGCCTTCCGGGGTCTTGCGCTGGTGGCTGATGCGGCTCAGGGCATTATCGGCTTCGGGGGTGTGACAGCCCTGACAGGTTTCCTTGAGGATGGTCTGGGCGTCGCGGGCTGCCAGGCTGTAAGGCGAATGCAGCGCCACACAAGCGGCCACGGCCAGCAGGCCGGCGCTCATGCCTGATCGGAGTTTTCTCTTCATCAACGTCGAACCTCGCACGGTGCTTTCTTATTGTTGTGGCTTATCGTTTTTATGGTTTCTGCCGCCAGCGGCGCACCGCTGACGGAGGCAAGAGAAACGTCTGAGATGAGCAATACACGGAGCGTGCCAGCTTACCGATTGGCTTTTTAATCAATGAGTTAGCAGGCAACGGTGAACGTAGACCAGGCATCGGGAAGTGCCCCGACGTCTAATAACGCGACAGTTGTTGCAGTCTGAGACAAGCATAGAACGGGCAGCGGCGCGCGATGGGCCGGCAGAGCAAAATCAGCCACGTCACACCGCAGGGCGGGACGTGGCTGATTTCAGGAGAGGGCGACGGTGTTTTTGATTCAGACCTTGAAGAACATGACCTTGCTGGACAGTCGATCAGCCAGGTCGGCCAGTTCCTGACTGGACACCGTGACCATTTGTGATCCGCCCGCGGCTTCGAGCGTGGAACTGTGGATGCGGTTGATATTCTGGCTGACCTCTTTGGCCACCGCGCTCTGCTCGACCGAAGCACTGGCGATCTGCGCGTTCATGTCGTTGATCGCCCCCACTTCCTTGCTGATCCTGGTCAACGCCGTTTGCACCAGATCGGTTTGCTCCACGGTCTGGCGCGCCAGCTCACAACAATGCTGCATCACACCCGCAGCTTCCTGCGTGCCGGTTTGCAGTTTGTTGATCATGTCCCGAATCTCTTGCGTCGACTCCTGGGTCCGGGTCGCCAGCGAGCGAACTTCATCGGCCACCACGGCAAAGCCCCGTCCATGCTCACCGGCACGCGCCGCTTCGATTGCGGCATTGAGCGCAAGCAGGTTGGTCTGGGCGGCGATCGAGTTGATCACTTCGGTCACCGTTTCAATGCTTTCGCTGTCCCTGGACACTTGGCTGACCAGCGCCGTCGCTTCCTCCAGGATGCGCGCCAGATTCTGGATCGCCCCCACGGCCTCACCGACCATGTGGTTACCCACCTCGACTTCGCCATCGGCTTTCTGTGTGCCACTGGAGGCTCGCCCGGCAAACCCGGCCACCTTGTTGACCGTGGTTGCCATCTCGGTGATTGCAGTGGCTATCTGCTCGGCTTCGCTGGTTTGCAATCGGGTCTGGCGGTTATTGCTCTCGGACGTCGACTGCAAACGCTGTGAACACTGGCTGACTTCACCCGCAGCGGCGCGGACCTCGGTGATTGTCCCGCGCAATAGCGTCAGGGTGTTTTTCAACACGCCCATGACACTGTTGGGATAGGTCGTGTGAACCTGCTGATTCAAATCACCCTCGGCCAGGTTGCGGATAACCCGCGCGACTTCTGCAGGCTCAGCCCCCAGGGTCGAGTTGACCGAGCGGATGATCACCAGTAACACCACCACGCTCAGCACGGAGGCAAAGGCCGTGGCGATCAGCGTCAGCATGCTGAAACCGCTGGCAACGGAGCGGACCTCACCAATGCGTTGGCTGATCACTTTCTCCTCAAAGTCGATCAGGGCGTTGATACGTTTGAGCCACTCGGTGTAATAGGCCGAAGTCTGATTGAGCAAAAACGCTCGCGCCGCCGGAACATCGCCGCTGCTGCGGGTTTCAATCAACTTCTGCGTCGACACCAGAGCGGTGTGCTCGATATCCTTGATGGCCGCCAGCAATTGCCGTTCTTCTTCGGTCGCGCCTGCCGACAGGTAGACCTTATCCATGGGCGCGGAAGAGTCGTCATACGCCTTTTTAAGATCGTCGACCTTCCTTAGAAAGTTGTTCATTTCCGGGATTGTTTCGACCAGTACCGCATCGCGCAGAGCGATCGCACGGTCATGAACACTGCCACGAAAGTTGATCGCATAGCGCTGTTTGAGTGCGGCGTTTTCACTGACCTTAGTCAAGGCGCTGTCAATCAGGCCCACGCGCTGGACACCTACGCCGGTCAACAGCATCAGTAAAACGATAATCATGGCAAAGCCCAGTCCAATCCGCTGAGCCAAAGTAAACGACGTGCTCATTTCATATACCGAAGGTGGTTTTAGGGAGAACCGGGTGCACAAGTGCGTCCAGACCGGGCAGTTAAGATGTATGGGTGAACAACTAAAGGACGCCGGTTAGTTCAATACTCCGGTCTATTTGGAAGCGGTCTGATATCGCTCGATGGCAAGTCATGTCAGTCGGTAACCGAGCCTATTGACGCTCTTGAAGAGTACCGGCCAAGTGCCACGCCCGGTAATCGGCAACGACTGATTTTTTCTCGGCATTACCCTACAACCTCACTGCTTAGTCCGAACGATTTCACGTCTTGAATCTCATCCGCTGTCGCGATTTGCGACAGTCATTCAATGCCTCGTCCAGATACCCGCGTCCGCCAGGCCCGCAACGACCGGGCTTGCGCAGTGCTTTCGGGCATTTGGCACAGCCATTGCCAAAGACCTCTTTTCACGCACAACAAGAGGTTTCGTCATGTCCCTTCCTTATCTGCTTCCCGCCACATCGGCATTCATTCAGCGCGCCCCGCGCATGCTGATCGGCGGCGACTGGGTCGAGGCCGCCGACGGCCAGACCATGCCCCTGCACAACCCGGCCACCGGCGAAGTGCTGTGCGTGGTGCCCCGGGCCACGCCGGAGGATGTCGACCGAGCGGTACTCGCCGCGCGCCAGGCCTTCGATGATTCCGCCTGGACCCGCACCCGCCCCCGCGAACGGCAAAATCTGCTGTGGAAACTCGCCGACCTGATGGAGCGCGACGCCGAGCTGCTGGCGCAACTGGAATGCCTGAACAACGGCAAAAGCGCGGCGGTGGCCCAGGTGATGGACGTGCAACTGTCCATCGACTTCCTGCGCTACATGGCGGGTTGGGCGACCAAGATCGAAGGTTCCAGCGTCGAGGTGTCGCTGCCGCTGATGCCCAACGATCAATTCCACAGTTTCATCCGTCGCGAAGCGGTGGGGGTGGTCGGTGCCATCGTCGCCTGGAACTTCCCGCTGCTGCTGGCCTGCTGGAAACTCGGCCCGGCCCTGGCCACGGGTTGCACCGTGGTGCTCAAACCCGCCGATGAAACCCCGCTGAGTGCGCTCAAACTCGCCGAACTGGTGCTGGAAGCCGGCTACCCCGAAGGCGTGTTCAACGTGGTCACCGGCACCGGCATCACTGCTGGTTCGGCGCTAACGCACAACCCGTTGGTGGACAAACTGACCTTCACCGGCTCCACCGCCGTGGGCAAGCAGATCGGCAAGATCGCCATGGAATCCATGACCCGCGTGACCCTGGAACTGGGCGGCAAATCGCCGACCATCGTCATGGGCGACGCTGACCTCAAGTCCGCCGCCGCGGGTGCCGCCAGCGCGATTTTCTTCAACCAAGGGCAGGTCTGCTGTGCCGGTTCGCGGCTGTATGTGCAGCGCAAGCATTTCGACAATGTGGTGGCGGACATCGCCGATATCGCCAATGCGATGAAGCTCGGCAACGGCATGGACCCAAGCGTCGACATGGGGCCGTTGATCTCCAAGCGTCAGCAAGAGCGGGTTTACGGCTACATCGAACAGGGCCGGGAAAGCGGCGCGACCATTGCCTGCGGCGGCGAGCAGTTCGGGCCGGGATTTTTCGTCAAACCGACGGTGATTGTCGATGTTGATCAGAAGCACTCACTAGTGCAGGAAGAGATCTTTGGCCCGGTGCTGGTGGCGATCCCGTTCGATGACGAGGCCGATGCCTTGCGCATGGCCAATGACAGCCCCTACGGGCTTGGCGCGAGCATTTGGTCCAATGATCTGGCGGCGGTGCACCGGATGATTCCGCGAATCAAGTCGGGCTCGGTGTGGGTCAATTGCCACAGCGCACTCGATCCGGCGCTACCGTTTGGCGGGTACAAGATGTCGGGCGTCGGGCGCGAAATGGGGTATGCGGCGATTGAGCATTACACCGAGTTGAAGTCGGTGTTGATCAAGCTCTGAAGTGGGTGCCCTCACGGGCGCCATCGCGAGCAAGCTCGCTCCCACAATGGAATGCGTTCTCCTGTGGGAGCGAGCCTGCTCGCGATGAGGCCCGCCTGGTCACGGCTTGAATCCCTGAGCCAACAACCAACCGCGCACCACCCGCCCCTGCTCCACCGTCAACCCCGCCAACGCCTGCTCCGCCGGTTCAATCCGCAACCGCCGCAGCAACGGCGCCAGCTCAACCCCCTGCACGTGCCAGATCCCCAATGGCTGATCCACCGTGATCACCACCTCGGCCTCATCCACAAACCCATCCCGCAACACCGGCGCCCGTTCAATTCGCAGCGCCGAAAAAGCCACTTCGGCATCCGGCCATTGGCGCCGCGCCTGCCAGAACGGCTGCTCCAGCCACCGTTGCTCATCCGCATAAAAATCCCGACCGATCCGCGCAAAGCGTAAAAACAACTGCTCCACCCGCTGCTGATGAAAGCGTTGGGCCAACGCTGCACGTTCAGGTTTGCGCAACAAGGTGTTGATCACGGTCGGCGCCTGCAACGCCGAGGACAGGGACTGGAAAATCCCGTTGCCCGACAACGGGTCCACAGCCATCGCTGCATCGCCCACCCGAATCCAGTTCTCGCCACACACCTGCGGGCACAAAATCGCCGTGCTGCTGCGGGCATGCAACTGAAGATCGGTTTGCGGTTCATCACCGAAGAATGCCCGGGCCACTGCCGACGCCTGGCGCCGCTGTCGGCAATAGTCGAGCAACTGCGCTTTGCCCGGCAAATCAGCGCTGGCCACGTCCACCGTCCATTGCCAGTAACACTGACCGTCGGCCCGCCGCGCCATCCACGCCCAGCCGTCCTCAAGGCTTTCCACGGCGCTGGCGGTGTCGCCCGGCGTGCCTTGCCAGCGATTGAGCAAGCTGACGGTCTCCGGCCCGCGCAGGCCTTTGCCGAGCGCCGGCGCCGAACGCCCGCGAGCCTCGACCAGAAAATCCGCGATCACGGTTTCGCGTCCTTCAATCTCGATTCGATGCCCGGCAGGCGTGGACTGCACCGTCAGCACCCGTCCTTCGATCAACTCGACTCCGGCCTCGCACAAATCCTCGCGCAGGCCGCGATCAAAACTTGGGCGATCCAATAGATATTCAATGTTCTGCGCGTGCTGCTGACCGTTCCACGACACCTGCCGTTGTGAAGGCAACGCCGCGTCCGCCAACGCCTGACTCAGCCCCGCGCCGCGCAACGCCTCCAGCACCCGCACGGACACGCCTTCGAGCGCGGCAAACCGGCGCCATTCGCTGACCAGCGTCACCGGGTAACCGAGCCGCCGCAAACCCAGGGCCACCGCCGCTCCCGCAGGCCCTGCGCCAAGAATCAAAATCATGGCCCGAGGCGCCGTTCAGGGCCACGGTAGCGGGCGTTTTCCCGCAGCCACTCGATGACCTGTTGATTGCTTGCCTCGGGATGCGCGACGAGGAAACCGGCAATGTGCCCGCTCAACGCCGCACACCCCAGACTCGCGCCGGACTGTCCCGGATAGGTGCCGTGAACACACGCGGCGAAATCCGCCTGGGCGCTGTTGAGCCAGGACCATTCATCCTCGGCACAACGGGCATCGCCCGTCACCCGCAGCACCTGTGGATAGTTCGCCGGAAACACACCCGCGCCCTGGGCCGGACTCGACGCACACAGCAAAACGCCCCGCGCCACCGCTGCCGCACAGGCCTCGCGCAACAAACTGCGATCCTGGCGCAAGCCCAGACTCAGGTTGATCAAGCGCACGTCCTGCGCCACCAGCCAGTCAATCGCCGTGGCGATCTGCAAGGCACTGGTAACACCCCGCTGGTCAAACACCTGGGCCACGCAAAACACCGCCGCTGGTGCGCGTCGGCCAATGGCCTCGATCACCGCGCTGCCATGGCCCAGCGGATCGTCGCGCAAATCACTTTCCGCCAGCCCATCCTCCAACAACGAAAATCGCCGTCCGGCTACAACCTGCACCCGCTGCGCCGCCGAATGACCGCTGTCCACCACGCCAATTCGCAGTTCAGGCTTCATGCAGCACCGTTTTCGAGATGAGTACGCCGTCGAGCAATTCAAAACGCAGATCGGCGTCGGCCAGAGTCGAAGGACGATGGCTGATCAGGATGCGTGTGCGTCCGGCAAACAAGCGGTCGATCGCTTCGATGACTTCGCGTTCGGTGGCTTCGTCCACCGCCGAGGTGGCTTCGTCGAGCACCAGAATCAATGGGTCTTGCAACAAGGCGCGGGCAATGGCGATTCGTTGTTTCTGCCCGCCGGAGAGCTGCTGGCCGCGTTCGCCCAACGGGCTGTCGAGGCCTTCGGGCAGGGACGCGATCAGGCTGTCGAGCTGCGCCAGCCGCGCCACTTCGGCGATCGCCTCGCGACTGGCGTCTGGCACCGCATACGCGAGGTTGTCGGCGAGGCTGCCGCGAAACAGCACGATGTCCTGACTGACGATCGCAATCCGTCGCCGCAGATCGAACAGGTCCAATTCCCGCAGATCCACCTCGCCGAGCAATACCCGGCCGGACTGCGGGTCGTGGTGGCGTTGCAGCAAGTCGATCAGGGTCGATTTGCCGACGCCGGAGCCGCCGCTCAGGGCGACTTTCAAGCCGTAGGGAATCCGCGCGTCGATCCCGCGCAAGGTGCTGCTGCGCCCCGGATGGCTGAAATGCACAGCGTCAAAACGCAGTTCGCCGGAGGTCGGCATCGGCAGCGGCGCGTTCGGGGTGAGCACGGTCGGCTCCTCGCCGCGTAACTCCATCACCCGCCCGAGGCTGACAGTCATGCGCTGGATCGCAACGTAGAGCCCGAGCAGACTTTGCACCGGCCCCACCGCCATCCCCAGGTAAGTCGAAAACGCGATCAACGCACCGAGTTGCCAAGTGCCCTGCACCACCCAATAGCCGCCGATCAAAAACGCACAGGCCCGGGACAACGAGGTCAGCGTCCCTGGCACAGCCTGGGTGAAAAACTCGGTGACTTGCAGGCGCAGCAATTGGCTCATGTAGCCTTGGCCCAAGCTCTGCAGCCGTCGTGCTTCGCGCTGTTGCTGGCCGGCGGACTGGATGAATTTCATCACCGGCAGCGTCTCGACCATAAACGACGACATGTCCGCCGAGCGCTCGCGCAACTGGCGCACATCGCGCTCGACCTTGCGCCGCATCCAGCGCAGCCACAGTACGTCGAGGGGAATCAGCACCAGCGCCAGCAGCGAGAGTTTCCAGGACAGGGTCAGCAGCATCGCAATGGAGAAAACCAGCCCGATCACGCTCGACACTGCCGAGAACAGCGAGTCCACGGCAAAGCGCTGGATCTCCGCGACATCGCCATCCAGGCGCGACATCAAATCGCCGATGCGTCGCTGGCCGTAGAAGCTTGGCGACAAGGTTTGCAAATGCCGATACAGGTCATCGCGCAGGGCAAACAGAATCCGCCCCGACAACCGCGTGTGCAGGTAACGGTTGACCCCCGACAACGCGGTGCCGAGCAGACCGGCGACGATCATCAACCCGGCAATCAGCACCAGCACCGGAAAATTGCGCCCCAGCAAGCCGTCGTCGATCAGCAATTTGGTCAGCCACGGCTGCACCAGCACCAGCAACGAGGCGCAAACCGACAACCCGAGCAACCCGGCAATCGCCAGTCGATGGGGGCGCACGAAGCTGTAGAGCCAGCGCAACGATGCTTGCAGCGCAGCAGGGTTCTGACTGTCGATCAGCCGCACGATCAGGCGCTGCATCACAGGCGCAACTGTTTGAGTTTGCGGTACAGGGTCGCGCGGCTGATGCCCAGCGCATCGGCGGCAGCGGAGACGTTGCCCTGATGCGCATCCAGGGACTGGCGAATCAGCTCCAGTTCGTTTTCGCGAATGCTCCCGGCCTGGGGGCGCTCGGTGGCGGTCAGGTCGTCGAGCATGCTGTCGGGCAAGTGATCGAGGGTCAGCACGGTGTCCCCCGCCTCGCGCATCGCCAGCGCCGTGCGCAAGACCATTTCCAACTGACGGATGTTGCCCGGCCAGTGATAGCCGCCGAGCAATGTGCTCAAGTCGTCATGCAAGGTCACGGTCGGCGCATCGAGTTTGGCCAGCAAGCGCCCGATCAGGCCGCTGAAATCTTCGCGTTCACGCAGGGCCGGGAGCATCACGCTGATGCCGTTGACCCGGTAGAACAAGTCTTCGCGAAAGTGTTTGTCTTCCACCAGACGCTTGAGGTCGCGGTGGGTGGCGCAGATCAGGGCGACTTCGATGTCCTGCTCTTCGCCGGCGCCCAGCGGTGCGACTTTGCGGTCCTGCAACACCCTCAACAAACGGGCCTGCAACGCCAGCGGCATGTCGCCGATCTCATCGAGAAACAGCGTGCCACCGTGGGCCTGTTGCAGGCGCCCGACCATGCCGCCACGCCGGGAGCCGGTGAACGCGCCTTCGCGGTAACCGAACAGTTCCGACTCGATCAGGCCTTCGGGGATCGCCGCGCAGTTGACCGCGACGAAGGGTTTGTCGCAACGGCTGCCGGCCATGTGCAAAGCGCGGGCGATGACTTCTTTACCGGTGCCGGTTTCGCCGAGCAGCAGCACCGGCAACTCGTTGGCCAAACCCTGGCGAGCCATGCGCAAGGCACGGGCATAACGGACGTTGCTGCCGGCCAGGGATTCGAGGTCCGGTTGTGGTTTGGCCGGTTTGGCGGTCGGGCGTGGCGTGGTGCCGACGTTGATCGAACGCTGGGGCGCGCGCAGGGTTTTGTAGAAAAATTCGCCCTTGGCGGTTTGCAGACTGCCGATGCCACCCTGTTGCAGACGGGCCAACAGTTGCAGGCCATCGACGCCAAGAAACTCTTCGCAGCGATGCCCGACCAATGCCGAACGTTCGGCGCGCAGTAGCTGGCAGGCCTGGGCGCTGACCGCGAGGATCTGCCCGCCAAGGCTGACCGCCAGCAGGCCCTGCCACGGCGATTCAAGGTACTGTCGACGGCTGTGGAAGGCGAGGACGATCTGGTCCGGGTAACTGGCGTTGAACACTCGGCTTTCGATCTGACTGACGGCCATGGCCAGCAACGCGGTGCTGTCGTGGACCCGACCGAGCGGGCCTTCGCGGGTCAGGTCGAGGACGCCGAGGATGTCGCCCTGCGGGCAATGGATCGGCACCGAGGTGCAGGAAAAATCGCTCAGGCGATCCAGGTAATGTTCGCCGCAATCGATCAGCGTCGGCCGGGCTTCGACCAGTGCGGTGCCGAGGGCGTTGGTGCCGCGCGCCGCTTCGCTCCAGCAGGCGCCGAGGGTGATGTCTTGCAGACCGGAACCCTTGAGGCGATCGGCGCGGCCCTCGACGGCGAGGATGGTCGCGTCGGAGTTGGCGAGAATGATCAACCCTTCCTTGCCCTGGCGCTCGGCCAGGTAATCGATGGCCGGCATCGCGGCGTCGATCAGCAGGCGATTGCTCGCCAACAGCACATCAAGGCTGGCGCTCGATTCCAGCGCCAGTTCGTGCTTGCCGTTGAAATGCACGCCATGGCTGAGGCTGCGCCGCCACGACGCATCGATTTCCGCACGCAAGACGCCATCCGGGACTTCGCCCTCCAGATGGAGTTTTTCCCGGGCCAGCCGGGCTTCCTGATGCGGTTTGGGATGTGGTGTTTTTATTAGCGTCATCAAGCGCTCCGCAGCGGTCCGCTTTGCGCTTTATGAAATCAGCGCCGTGGCGTCAATCTTTACGTTAACGTCAGGCTGATGGCAAGAGCCGTAGGGCGCTTGTGTTGTATCTGTTAGACCGCGTTATCGTTCTTCGCGGGCAAGCCTCGCTCCCACAGGTGACCGAGTACCCCCATGGGAATGCGCTCAACCTGTGGGAGCGAGGCTTGCCCGCGAAGGCGATCTGCCTGCCCCCCCTAAAACTCAGAGCTGCCAAACCTCAGGCCCAACAAAAAACGCCCGGGCATTATCTTCAAGGCTTTCCAGGTGATACCCGCCCTCCTGCACGATCAGGCACGGCAACCCCAGGCTGCGAATCCGCTCGCCCAGCCGCGCAAAGCCATCCCGGGTCACTGCCACTTTGCTCTGCGGGTCCAGCTCGAAAATATCGAAGCCCAAGGACAGCACCAGCACCTCGGCGCCGAAGTCTTTCACCGCCGTCAGCGCCTCCTCCAGGTGCCCGAGGAAATCCGCCTCACTGGCACCGTGGGCCATGGGCAGATTCAGGTTGAAGCCCTCGCCCGCGCCGACACCGCGCTCATCGGCAAACCCGGCTACCCCCGGATAGAAGTTGGTCGGATCACCATGCACCGAGACGTACAGCACGTCGTCGCGGTCGTAGAAAATCTCTTGAATCCCTTGGCCGTGATGCATGTCAGTGTCCAGCACCGCGACGCGCTCAAATCCGCCGCGCAAGACCTGAGCCGCGACAGCCGAGTTGTTCACATAACAAAAACCACCGGCCGCTTCGGCCCGAGCGTGGTGCCCTGGCGGACGGCACAGGGCATACGCCGCCGGTTCACCGTCGAGCAACGCCTGGGCACCGGCAATCGCGCTTTGCGCCGACCAATAGGCCGAGCGCCAAGTCTGCTCGCCCACAGGGCAACTGCCATCGGCCAGGTATCGGGCAGCCTGGGCGAGAATCCCGCGCAAGGCGTTGGGCTCGCGGACGAAGATGTTGGACATGACTTCATCGCCCCAATCCTCAGGGATGTCCTTCCAGCGCTGATGGGCCTCCTGCAAGAACGTCAGGTAGGGCGCGCCGTGGACGGCCAGCAGTGGCGCGAGTCCGGCGTCGGCGGGTTGTTCGACGTTGAAGCCCAAAGAATGCGACGCCTGCACCAGGCGCTGCGCGCGCTCGGGCACTTCCTGCGGCGTACGCATTTGCCCGCGAGAGTAGTAACTGCGTGGATGGTGGAGCAATTGTTCGGGGTGGAAAAAACTGCGCATGGGATCAATTCCTGTCAGCTAAACGTAAATCTCAAAACGTAGCGCGCCCCCCTGTAGGAGCAAGGCTTGCCCGCGAAGGCGTCAGCACATTCAACATCGATGTTGACTGACACACCGCCATCGCGGGCAAGCCTCGCTCCTACAGGGATTAGGTTTATTCAGTTCTTTGGGCGCGGGCCAACACGGCGTTGAGCAACACGTCGGTGCCCTGGCGCACGTCTTCCGGCAGCACGTCTTCGGCTTCGTTATGGCTCAAGCCTCCCACGCACGGGATAAACACCATCGCCGTCGGGCAGTACCGCGCCAGGTGAATCGCGTCATGCCCGGCGCCGCTGACAATCGATTGCTGAGCGTAACCCAGGGCATTCACCGCGTGCTGCACCGCCGCCACGCACTCGGCGTCGAACGGCGTGGCCGGGCTGATCCAGTGCGGGGTGATGGTCAGGTTCAAGCCGCGGCCATCGGCAATCGCCTGGAGTCGTGCGCGCACTTGCTGCTCCATCGCCGCAATCGCTTCGTCGCGATGGTGACGCAGGTCGACCGTGAAATTCACCAGCCCCGGAATGGTGTTGCGCGACGACTTGTTGATGCTCAATTCGCCGACGGTGGTCAGGCCTTGCGGGGCGAAATCCGTGGCCAACCCTTCGATGGCCTGGATCATCCGCGCCACGCCGTAGAGAGCGTCTTTACGCAGCGGCATCGGCGTGGTCCCGGCGTGGGCGGCCATGCCTTCGACCCGCACGTCGAGCCAGCGAATCGCCTGGCCGCCCGTGACCACGCCGATGCTCTTGGCGTTGTCTTCAAGGATCGGCCCTTGCTCGATGTGCGCCTCAAAATAAGCATCCACCGCGCCGCCCAACGGACGCTGCCCAGCATAACCGGTGCGCTGCAACGCCTCGGCGACGCTGATGCCGTCGATGTCACGCACCGCCAGCGCCGCGTCCAGTGGCATGATCCCGGTGAACACCGCCGAGCCGAACATCGCCGGGGTGAAGCGCGCGCCTTCTTCGTTGGTCCACACCGCGACTTCCAGCGGTTTACGAGTCTGGATGCCGAGATCGTTGAGGCGCCGCACCACTTCCAGACCGGCCAGCACACCGTAGACGCCATCGAAGCGGCCACCTTCCGGTTGGGTGTCGAGGTGGCTGCCTATCATGACCGGGGCAGCGTCCGGATCGGTGCCTTCGCGACGGGCGAACAGGTTGCCGATGGCGTCCACGCTCAGGGTCATGCCGGCTTCGCGGCACCAGTGGGCAAACAATTCGCGACCGGCCTTGTCTTCATCGCTCAACGCCAACCGGCAACTACCGCCCCGGGCCGTGGCGCCGATTTCGGCCATGGCCATCAGGCTTGCCCACAGGCGTTCACCGTTAATTTTCAACATGAGTTACTCCTGCAAATTCTGGATTAAGCGTTGGCCAATTCGAGGCGTTCAGCGCTGGCATGGCGACGGGCAAGGGACAAAACACAGATCAGTGAAGTGGCGGCGATCAGGCTGTAGAACACCGCCAGCGGCCACCATTGGCCGGCGAACTTGTGCGCCAGCAGAGTGCCGACCAGCGGCGTCAGACCACCGGCCACCGCGCCGCAAATCTGATAGGCCAGGGAGATCGCGGTGTAGCGCACCCGGGTTTCGAACATGCCGCTGACGTACCCGGCAATCACTGCGTAGAACGAGGCCATGCACACCACCGCCAGGGCGATGCCGAGGATGATCAGCGGCGCCTGGGCCGAGCTGACCAGCACAAACATCGGGTACGGCGAGGCCATCGCCAGCACCGACATCAGGCACAAGAAACGGGTGGCGCCGATCTTCTCCGCGACCCACGCCGCCAGAGGCTGAATGCAGAACTGAATGATCGCCACCACAAACAAACATTCGAGGATCAGCGAGCGCGGCAACTCCAGTTGCTGGGTGGTGTAGGCGATCATGAAGGTGTTGGTGAAATACACCCCGGCGATCCCGAGGGTGTTCGCGCCAATACACAGCAGCAGCGGACGCCACGCGGTGCGCAACACTTCCATCACCGGGGCCTGTTCCTTGCGTGTGCTTTTACTGGCCAGTTCGCGGCTGGCGAGGAACTCAGGGGATTCGTTCACACCGAGGCGAATTGCCAGGCCCACGATCAGCAACAGCGAACTGGCGAGGAACGGCAGACGCCAGCCCCAGCTCATCAAGTCGGCTTCCGGCAAGCGCGTAACCGCACTGAACGCCAGCAACGACAGAATCAAACCCGCCGGGCTGCCCAGTTGTGCAAACGAGGCGAAGAAGTTGCGTCGCCCCTTAGGCGCATGCTCACCAGCCATCAACACCGCTCCGCCCCACTCCCCCCCCACGGCGATGCCCTGGACGATGCGCAGCAGGATCAACAGCACCGGCGCAGCGACGCCGATTTGCGCGTAGGTCGGCAGCAAACCGATGCACACCGTGACCACACCCATCATCAGCAACGTGATGATCAGCGACTTCTTGCGCCCGATGCGGTCGCCGATATGGCCGAAGATAATCCCGCCCAACGGTCGCGCAAAGAAGCCCACGGCGAAGGTGCCGAACGCGGCCATGGTGCTGAAGAGTTTGTCGTCGGAGGGGAAGAACAGCGCGCCGAATACCAGCGCGGCGGCGGTGGCGTAGATGTAAAAATCGTACCACTCGATCATGGTGCCAATGAAGGCTGCGGCGGCCGCACGGCGTGGCTGTGACGAAGCATGAGGCTTCATGGGTCTGGGCTCCCTTGGTTATTTTTTTGGCAGGAGTGAAACAGCTAATCAGCGGCGCTCTGATGGCGCCCGTCTGGGGGTGATTTATCGTCCCGGGGCTATGATTAGTCAATTTTCTATTTATTATGCGGACTATTACGCCAGCTTATAATCGAGAACCCCATGGCCGAACGCGACGCGCAACGCTTGCTCAATGACCGACTGGACTGGAACCTGTTGCGCACCTTCCGGGTGATCGGCCAGGAGCTGAGCATCAGCCGCGCCGCCGCCCGCCTGCACCTGACGCAACCGGCGGTAAGCCAGGCGCTGAAAAGGCTGGAAGAACAACTGGGCCGCCAATTGATCGCCCGACGCGGGCCGCGTTTTGCCCTGACCGAAGTCGGCGAGCAGATCTTCGAATTGGCCGGGGAAATCTACGGGCAGATGTCCCAGGTCAGCAGCGTGCTGGAGCAACCGGCCGACGAGGTGATTGGCAAGGTTCGCCTGTTGATCATCAGCCGGATCTACTCCGAGCGCTTCGATGACTTCCTCGCCGACTTCCACCGTCAGCATCCGCGCGTGGATCTGGAAGTGGACGTGATGCGCAGTTCCGACATCGTCAGTGCCTTGCAGGAGAAGACCGCGACCCTGGGCCTGAGCCTCAACCGCCGGCCACAACCGCGCCTGGAACAACGATTGTTCCTGCGTCAGCGCTATGCGTTTTTCTGCGGCAAGCACCATGGGCTGTTCGGCCAGCAGAACGTCGCCGAAGGGGATTTGCAGCGGGAGAATTTCGTCAGTTTCACCAGCGACCAAATCGGCGGCATGCTCTCGCCGCTGACGATTTTCCGTGACCAGCAGGGCTTCAGCGGACGCATTGTGGCGTCATCACCGAGCCTGGAAGAAGTCCGGCGCCTGGTGATCGCCGGGTTCGGCATCGGCTGTTTGCCCGAACATGTGGTGGCGGCGGATGTCGACGCCGGATTGCTCTGGCGCCTGCCGCCCCACGAAGGGATTGCCGATGTGGACATTCATTTGCTGTGGAACCGCGAGCAACGCATGAGCCGCGCCGAGACGTTGTTTATCGAGAGCTTGCAGGCGTCCCTCGCGGTTTAAACGCGTAATACCTGCGCAACCGGCTCGCCGGAACGCAAGCGCTCAAGCAGGCGTGGTTCGGCACGGTCGGAAGCCAAGGCTTGATCGATGACAGCCGCCGCCGTTGGCCAATCGAGAAACAGCACGCCGTTGTCGTCCGCCAACACCAGATCACCGGGATTGACCATCACGCCTGCGCAGTGAATCGGCTGATTGATCGGGCTGTCGCCGCGCCCATGCAACTTGGTGGTCAGCAAACTGGTGCAGCGCGCGAACACCGGCAGCCCGGCCTCGCGCAGCTCCAGCAGATCAGTCACCGCGCCGTCCACCACGATCCCCGCCGCCCCGGCGCAACGGGCCGCGCAACTGGTGACGGCGCCGACCGGGGCGTGCTGCCAGTCGCCCCCGGTGTCGATCACCAGCACATCGCCGGGTTTGATCAACGCCAACGCCTGGTTGACCGCGATGGCATCGGCACCCACCAGTTTCAGGGTCAGCGCCCGCCCCACCACTTTGACGTTCGGCACCATGGCCCGTATCTGCGAATCGGCGAAACCGTCTTCGAGGAAATGCCCGAGGGTCGGGAAACTCACGGTTTTGAACTGCTCGATCAGTCGGGACTCATCCATGTTGCGGCTCCTTGGCGATCAACTCGGCGACACAGTCAATCTCCAGCGATACGCCCCACAGTGCCACGCACACCGTGGTGCGGGCCGGCGGCGCATGGCCGAGGCATTCGCGATACACCGCGTTGAACGGCTCCAGTTGCGCCGGGTCGGTGAGGTAGGCGTTGACCTTGATCACATGGCTGAAATCCGACCCGGCTTCAATCAGGATCGCCTCCAGGTTGCGCAAGGTTTGCCGCACTTGCTCGGTGAACTCGGCGGGTCGCTCATCAAGGGTGTTTTGGGCCGGAATCTGCCCGGCGGTGAACACCAGATGCCCGCTGACCACCGCTTGTGAGTAAGGCCCGACCGGGCCGATAAAGCCCGGAGCGGATTGAATTCTGCGCATGTCGGTTAACTCCCAGGGTCAGGCCGCAGCCGATTTGAAGGGTTTGTTCGGGGTATCGGCGGGCGCCTCTACCGGGACTTCGCTGATGTCGCGCTTGAAGGTTTCGGTGAGCAGCAACAACGCCACCAACGAAATCAGCGCGGCACCGATCATGTACCAGGCCACCGAAGAACCTTTGCCGGTCGCCGCCAGCAATGCCGTGGTGACAATCGGCGTTGCCGCACTGCCCAGCAACCCGGACAACATGTAGCTGATCGACAACCCCGAATAACGCACCCGCGTGCCGAACAGCTCGGCGAGGAACGTTGCAATCGGCCCGTAGTTGGCGGCGAACGCGGTCATCAACAGCAAGTAGCCGAAGATCACCAGCGACAGTTCCTTGGTGTCCATCAACCAGAACATCGGGAACGCCACCAACGCTTCGGCGACGATGCCGGCAACGATGATCGGCTTGCGTCCGTAGCGGTCCGACAAAGCGCCGAACAACGGCAACATGAGGATGCACCAGGCGCAGGACAGCAACACCACGCCGAGCATCGTGCTGCGACTGAAACCGAGATTCTGCGTGCCGTAAGTCAGCCCGAACGCGACGATGATGTTGAACGAAGCCCCGGTGGACATCGTCGCGATCCCGCCCAGCACCACTTGTTTCCAATACTTGCGGAACACTTCGGCCAGCGGCATTTTCACCTGCACCTCGGCTTCCTTGACCTTGTTGAAGGCCGGGGTTTCGGCGATGTTCAAGCGAATGTACAAACCGACGGCGATCAGCAGCACGCTGGCCAGAAACGGGATGCGCCAGCCCCAGGCCAACAGGTCTTCCGGCGACAGCCACGCGGCGATCAACAGAAAGGCCAGGTTGGCGATCATGGTCCCGGCCGGAACGCCGATCTGCACCCATGAACCGTACAAGCCGCGCTTGTTGGCCGGCGCGTGCTCTACCGCCATCAACACCGCCCCGCCCCACTCGCCACCCAGCGCCAAGCCTTGAATCACTCGCAGCAATAGCAACAGGATCGGCGCCCAGATGCCGATGGCGGCATAGTTGGGCAGCAGGCCAATGGCGAAGGTCGCGGCGCCCATGGTCAGCAGCGAAATCAACAACATCGATTTGCGGCCCAGCTTGTCGCCAAAGTGCCCGAACAACGCGGCGCCGACGATGCGGGCCAGGTACGCCGAGGCGAAGGTGCCGAACGCCAGCAACGTGCCGATCAACGGCACGAAATCCGGGAAGAACACTTTGTTGAACACCAGCGCCGACGCCGTGGCGAAAACAAACAGGTCGTACCATTCCACGGTGGTGCCGATCACGCTGGCCACCGCAACTTTCTTCATGCTGATTGCAACTTCCGGCGGGGCGCCGGACTTTTCTGCGGACCATAGATCGCTCATCACTGACTCCAGGAATTTATTTAATTGTTTTTTACTGGCAGTAAAACGTTTCGAGGCGAGGGCTTGTTGTTAGGTTTCGCCCAACTTAATGGGCGCGTTTGTTATTAGTAACCCAGTGTTCTGTCCGCACAATTGAGTAGCGGTTCGTCGGCATTTAATCGGCGAAAGTTCTCCGCGACTTGTTCGGCAATACAGTCGTGGGACGCGGCCGAGGCCATGTGTGGCGTGATCGTGACGCCGGGCAATGTCCAGAGGCGATGCCCGGCCGGCAGCGGTTCCTGTTCGAAAACATCCAATAAAGCGCCGCGCAGTTTTCCGGCTTTTAACGCGTGTTCCAGATCGTCGATATTCAAATGACCGCCCCGGCCGCAATTGACCAGTGCAGCGCCATTGGCCAATTGTTCGAACGTGCTCTGGCCGAGGATGCCGCGAGTTTCATGGGTCAACGGCAACAGGTTGATCAACAACTCCACGCCATCGAGAAACGGGTTCAGTTGTTCGGCACCGGCGAAGCTCTGCACGCCGTTCAGCGCCTTGCTGCGGCGGGCCCAGCCTCGCACGTCGTAACCGGCGGCGGCCAGGTCTTGGGCAATGGCGCTGCCCAACGACCCCAAGCCCATGACCCCGACCTTGAACTGCCCCGCCGCCCGTTGCAGCGGTCGCTCCCAGTGTTGATTACGTTGCTGTTCCAACACCTGGTCGAAGCCACGGTGATAGTGAATCACCGCCCAACGCACGTACTCGGTCATGCCTTGACGGTGACCCGGATCGACCACCCGGCACACCGGCAAATCCGGGCACGACGGGTCGTGTTCAAGGTGATCGATACCGGCAGCCACCGAGTGGATCACTTGCAGGTTCGGCAATGCCCCGAGGCTGTCCGGCAATGGAAACCAGCACGCGGCAATTTGCGCATTTTTGGCCAGCGGATCATCGACCAGCACCGTGGTGAGTTGCGGCGCGCTGCGGGCAAACGCGGCTTGCAGTTGTTTGAGCAACAGGCTGTCGCGGGACAATAAAACAACGGTGTTCATGAAAGGTAAGACTCGCGCTGGGATTCGATCAGGGTTAAAGCGGCCTCCCAGGCCAGGTCGATGATGTTGTCCTGTTCATCACGGTCAAACTGTTCGGCGGTGTGCGCGCAGACTTCCGGGGACGGGTAATGCAGTGCCGAACCACCGGCCAGCGCCGCGACTTGCGCCTGACAGGCACGCTCCAGAAAGTGGATTTCCTGGAACGCCTGGGCCACCCCGGAACCGCCGACCAACAAGCCGTGATTGCGCAGGATCATCGCCCGGTGCGGCCCCAGGTCAGCGATCAAACGCTCGCGCTCATCCAGCGACAACGCGATGCCTTCATACGTGTGATAGGCCAATTTGCCGTAGAACTTCAGCGCGTGCTGACTGATCGGCAGCAAGCCGTGTTTCTGCGCCGCGACCGCCATGCCCGCTGCGGTGTGGGTGTGGATCACGCAATTCAGGTCCGGACGGGCCATGTGGATCGCCGAATGAATGACGAAGCCTGCGGCGTTGACCCGGTGGCCTGCGTATTCGGGATCGACGTTGCGGCCGTTCTGATCGATGCGTACCAGGTCCGAGGCGCGCATGCGGTCGAAAATCACCCCGTAGCGATTGATCAGGAAATGATGCTCGGGCCCCGGAATCCGCAGGGTGATGTGGGTGTCGATCAAATCGGTCATGCGAAAGTGCGCGACCAGCCGATACAGCGCCGCCAGTTCGCAGCGGGCTTGCCATTCAATCGGGTCGATGTGTGCAGGTTTACTCACGAATACACCTCTTTAGCAGCGTGGGTGACGACCGGGTTGGCGCGCAGGCGGGCCAGGCCACAAACACCGATCAAGGACAGGGCCGAGAGCAAGGTGAAGAACACCGCCAGCGGCCACCATTGCCCGGAAAACTTGCTCGCCAGCAACGTGCCGATCAGCGGCGTGGTGCCGCCGGCCAATGCGCAGCTCAATTGGTAAGCGATGGAAATGCCCGAGTAGCGCAGGTGCACCGGAAACGCTTGGGTCATGTAACCGGCGATCACCGCGTACAGCGCCGAGAGGATCACCACCGCCAGGGCAATACCGACCGTCATCAACACAATGTTTTGCGTGCCGACCAACAGGAACATCGGGTACGGCGTGACCATGCACAGCAGCGCGACGAGTTTGAGGAAACGCCCCTCGCCGATGCGTTCGGCCAGCAGTGCGGAGATGGGCTGCGAGAGCAACTGAATGATGGTGACCAGGAACAGGCAGTCGAGGATCGTCGAGCGCGGGATGCCCTGGTATTGGGTGACGTAGGTGATCATGAAGGTGTTGGTGAAGAAGAACCCGGCCGACCCGATGGTCACGGCGGCGGCAGCGAACAGGATCTGCCGCCAGCAGGTACGGATCACGTCCTTGACCGGGTATCGGGCAGTCTCGTTGTTGTCCCTGACCTTGGCGAATTCCGGTGATTCGTGGACGCCGGAACGGATCATCAAACCGACCATCATCAGCACGCCGCTGGCGAGGAACGGCAGACGCCAGCCCCAGGCAAGAAAGTCCTCCGGCTCAAGCGAAGTCACTAAGCGAAAAGCGATCAAGGCCAGCAGCAAACCGGCCGGGCTGCCGAGTTGGGCGAACGAGGCGTAGAAGGTTTTGCGCTTGGCCGGTGCGTGTTCGCTGGCCATCAGCACCGCCCCACCCCACTCGCCGCCGACGGAAATGCCCTGGATGAGTCGCAACACAATCAGCCCGACCGGCGCCCAAATGCCGACGCTGGCGTAACTCGGCAGTAAACCGATACCGGCGGTGGCCAGGCCCATCAGCGCCATGGTCACCAGCAACATTTTCTTGCGGCCCAGGCGATCACCCAAGTGGCCGAAGACCATGCCCGCCATCGGCCGGGCGATGAAGCCGACGGCGAAACTGCCGAAAGCCGCAAGGGTGCTCATCACCGGGTCGCTGCTGGGGAAGAACACTTGCCCAAGCACCAACGCCGCCGCAGTGGCGTAGATGTAGAAGTCGTAGAACTCGATGGTCGTGCCAATAAAAGCAGCGGCCGCGGCTCGTCGCGGTTGGGGGGTAGTGTGCATGCAAGGACCCTGTGTATTTATAGTTTTGGGCAGGTACTGAAGGCTGTGGACGGTTGCGCTCTGTGGCGCTTGTGGGCTTTATCGCTTCCATGCCAGGATTAGTCAATTTTCAAATTCTTATCTTTACTATTAGCGCTGCTACTACATGGATGCCTTATGCCCTCCACTTCGAACCCGTGGGTCGGTCGTCGATTTCTCAATGACCGACTCGATTGGAACCTGCTGCGCACTTATCTGGTGATCGGTCAGGAAGGCAGCATGAGCCGCGCTGCCGCGCGTTTGCACATCACCCAGTCGGCGGTGAGCCAGGCGCTGAAACGCCTCGAAGAACAATTGGAATGCGTGCTGATTGCCCGCAGCGGACGACGGTTTGATCTGACGGAAACCGGGGAAGAAGTCCTGCGGATTGCGGCGGATATCTACGGGGATATTTCGCGCTTGGGCACGGTGGTGGATAGCCGGCATGACGACGTGGTCGGCAAGATCCGTATCCTGACCGTCAGCGGCGTGCAGGCTCGGCACTACGACGAGTTCCTCGCCGACTTCCATGAAACCCACCCGAAAATCGAACTGGAAGTCGAGGTGATGGGCAGCTCGAACATCATCAGTTCGCTGCTGCAAAAAACCGCGACGATTGGCGTTGGCCTGTGCCGCTTGCCGCAACCTCGGCTTGAGCAGCGGGTGTTGTTTCGTGAGCGTTATGCGTATTTTTGCGGGCAGCGTCATCGGCTGTTCGGGCAGGAGAACTTGACCCTGGAGCAACTCGCGGCGGAGAACTTCGTGAGTTTTACCAGCGACCAATTGGGCGGCAATCTGTCGCCGTTGACGCTGTTTCGCGACCAACAAGGCTTTACCGGCAAGATCGTCGCCTCTTCCACCAGTTTCGAAGAGATTTACCGCTTGATCTGCGCAGGGTTTGGGATTGGCTGTTTGCCGGTGCACTTGGTGCGACGGGATGTCGAGCAGGGTTTGCTCTGGCGTTTACCGCCGGAAGAGGGGGTGGTGGATTTCGATATTCAGCTGCTGTGGAACCGCGAGCAGAAGATGACGCAGGCGGAAACGGTGTTCCTGGAGAGCTTCCAGCACATGCTCAGCATCCGCGAGCCTGTGCTGTGAAGCCCTGAGCGCTTAAACGTGCGGGTCGCCCGGCGGTTTGGCTGGCGTGGCGTACTGCGGCTTGAGATGGCCGTCCTGGTCAAGTAGCCAGGCGTCCATGATTTGCCGCACCACCGGACCGGCGACACGACCACCGGCCTCGCCGTTTTCGATCATCACCGAGATGACAATCTTCGGGTGCTCGGCCGGGGCGAAACCGACAAACAAGGCGTTGTCGCGGTTACGCTCCAGGGTTTTCGCCCGGTTGTAACGCTCGCCCTGCTTGATCGCCACCACTTGCGCGGTACCACTCTTGCCGGCGATGCGGTATTGGGCACCGACCGCTGCCGCCCGGGCGATGCCGCGCGCATCGTGCATCACCATTTGCATGCCGTGGTTGACCTGCTCCCAGTCACGCGGGTCCTTGAGCAGGATATTCGGCATCGGGTTCTCGTCCACTGGCGCGACACCATCGACAGTCTTGGCCAGGTGCGGTCGGTTCCAGACACCCTTGTTGGCAATCAACGCAGTGGCCTGGGCCAGTTGCAGCGGCGTGACCTGCATGTAGCCCTGGCCGATGCCGAGGATCACCGTTTCGCCGGGGAACCAGGGCTGGCGGCGCGTGGCGCGTTTCCAGGCCTGGGACGGCATCAGGCCGGGAGACTCTTCGAACATGTCCAGCGACACTTTTTCGCCGAGCCCGAACATCGCCATGTAATCGTGCAGACGGTCGATGCCCAATTTGTGCGCCAGGTCGTAGAAGTAGGTGTCGTTGGACCGCATGATCGCCGCGTCCATGTCCACCCAACCGTCGCCGCTGTGGTTCCAGTTGCGGTACTTGTGATCGAAGTCCGGGAGTTGGTAGTAACCGGGGTCGAAGACGCGGGTTTGCGGAGTGACCACGCCGGCATCGAGGCCAGCAATGGCGACTTCCGGTTTGATGGTCGAACCTGGCGCATACAGGCCGCGCAAGACGCGGTTGAACAGCGGCCGGTCGATGGAATCGTGCAGGGCCGCGTATTCCTTGAAGCTGATGCCGGTCACGAACATGTTCGGGTCGAAGCTGGGTTTGCTGACCATGGCCAACACTTCGCCGGTCGATGGATCGAGCGCGACCACCGAGCCACGGCGGTCACCCAAGGCATCTTCGGCGGCTTCTTGAAGGTGAACGTCGAGGCTCAGAACGATGTTTTTGCCGGGCGTCGGATCGGTGTGCTTGAGCACGCGCAGCACGCGGCCCTGAGCGTTGGTCTCGACCTCTTCGTAACCGACATGGCCGTGCAATTCGGCCTCGTAGAATTTTTCGATACCGGTCTTGCCGATGGACTGGGTGCCACGGTATTCCACTCCGTCCAGTGCCTTGGATTCTTTCTCGTTGATGCGCCCCACGTAACCGATCGAGTGGGCAAAGTGCACGCCGAGCGGGTAATGACGGACGAATTGCGGCTCGACATCGAGCCCTGGCAGGCGGAATTCGTTGACCGCCAGTACCGCGATTTGCTGTTCGGTGAGTTCGTAGAACAAGGTTACAGGGACAAACGGATGCCGGGCCTGCTTCATGGCCTTGTCAAACAACGTGCGGTCTTCGGCAGGCAAATGCAGGAGGTTGACGACCTCGTCCAACTCCCCTTTTACATCGGAGGCGCGTTCGCGGGTGATGGTCAGGTTGAAGCTGGGCCGGTTGTCGGCCAAAACCACGCCATTGCGGTCATAGATCAGCCCTCGGGTCGGGGTGATCGGCAAAACGTGGACGCGGTTGTTTTCGGAGATGGTCGAGTGATAGTCGAATTCGACCACTTGCAGGACATACATGCGCACGACCAACGCACAGGTGATGGCGACCACAAACAAGCCGCAGGCCATCAGTCTCTTGTTGACCAGGCGCGTCTCGTTTTCGTGGTCCTTGATCGGTATCGGTTCGGGCATTTCTGTAGCAGCTCTTTGACAATGAAGGGGTGCCTTATCCTCAGGCTTGAAATCAGTCCATTAAAAATGAGCTGCACCATACCAAAAAGCAGGCCGTCACTTTAGTGCGATTTCCTCGAACGGTTGTCCTTGAAGGCCAAAACGACGGTCGGGCGTGTCGGAGCAAGTGGCTGACTCGTGCGTTTTACTCAAGATTGATATTCCGATTCATGCATTTTTCTTGCGGATGGGCCTGTAGATACTGAGTGCATGTCATTCCCTCTGGAGTATTTCATGCACTCACGTTTTCAACGATTACTGGGGTCGAACGGATTTTCCATCGGCCTTGAATTACCGCTGGATAACGACTGGTCCAGTACTGGTCAGCGTCTGCGACTGACCGAGGAGAGGCCTTTTGGCGTTCCTGATTTGAAGCAGCATGCAGCTATGGCTCGTTTGGCTGACAAGTCTGGGTTTCGTGCGCTTTGGGTGCGTGACGTACCGGTGTATGACCCGCATTTTGGCGATGCTGCGCAGGTATTCGAAACATTTTCCTACCTGGGCTACCTGGCGGGGATCACCGACAACATTATGTTGGGCACCGCTGCGGTGGTACTGCCGTTGCGTCAGCCCTGGCTAACACTCAAGGCTGCGAACAGTGTCGACGAGCTCAGTGATGGACGCCTGCTTTTGGGCGTGGCCAGTGGTGACCGTCCGATGGAATATCCGCTGTTCGGTGTGGATTACGCGCAACGAGGAGCGATTTTTCGCGATACGGTTGAGCTGCTGCGTAGCCAAGGCGAAGGTCGCTTGCCTGAAGGCGCGCGGTTGCTGCCGGAACGTGATCAGCCAGTGCCGTTGCTGGTGGCGGGGCTGGGTCAACAATCGCCAGCCTGGATCGGCGAGCATATGGATGGCTGGCTCGCTTACCCCGGCACGCCGCAAGAGCACCGCCGTCGAGTAGGACTCTGGAGGGAAGTCGGAGGCGATAAACCTTACATCAGCTTTGTTCATCTGGATCTGGAAGCGAACCCGAATGCGCCGATGCGGCGTGTGCGCTTCGGCGGCAGTTGCGGGAGATTGGCGTTGATCGATGAGCTTCAGGCTTTGCGCGATGCCGGCGTGCAACATATCGGCCTGCATATGCGCCGTAGTGAACGACCGGTCGTGGAAGTCATTGAGGAGATTGCTGAATTCGTACTGCCGAAGTTTCACTGACAGCGCGATGGGTTGTAATCAGGGATAGCCATAGTGCTGTCCCTTTTCGTATGCCACTTTCCTGCGGGCAAAAACAAAACCCCTACCTGCATACGCAGATAGGGGTTTCGGAATTTAATCTTGACGATGACCTACTCTCACATGGGGAAACCCCACACTACCATCGGCGATGCATCGTTTCACTGCT
>Ga0302175_10000064_pt1 | contig 45838 bp, 36 predicted proteins | sample I_Fen_N3_3_FD_198791 | JGI IMG/M metagenome (GOLD analysis project Ga0302175, IMG submission 198791) | Peat permafrost microbial communities from Stordalen Mire near Abisko, Sweden - I_Fen_N3_3 | ecosystem: Environmental > Terrestrial > Soil > Wetlands > Permafrost | place: Sweden: Abisko... | reverse complement strand
TCAGTGGCATGCCATTGCAGCTCATCATCATCGGCATGCTGCAATCGTTCATCATTTTCATCATCAGGGCGCAGCAGTTTTTCATCATGTCCATGTTCATGCCGGCCATCGGCATGATTTTGCACAGCATGCCGTCGGCCATCATGGTGCATTCCATCACGCACTTCATCGAAGGCATGGGCATGCCCATCATCGGCATTGGCATCATCATGTTCATCATCGGCATGGCCATGGCCGACTGGGACATGCACATCATGCTCATGTTGCCGCAGTGCATCATCATCGGCATGCCGCAGTTCATCATCATCTGCATCATTTCCGCGCTGTTCCTGAACATGGCCATGTCCATGCCAGCGGCCGGCATCATCTTGCACTGCATGCCGTCGTCCATCATTTCGCAGCTCATGGTCGCCATCATCATCGGCATGCCCATCATTGGCATCATCGGCATGTTGGCGTTCATCGGCATTTGCATCTGCATGGCGTTCATCATGGTGTTGCTCCCTGAAGGTTTCGATAGTTGGACGAAGCGGATGGAGGCGATTCTAAGGACTCCCCGGCCGGCGACAAGGTGACTATCGAACAGCAATAACCGCTGCTCAAACGTCCTGAGTGTGAGAATTGGAACAGCCGTCGCTGCTACAGCAGTCGCAACAACGTCATGACAGATAAAATGCAGACCACAACAGTGCTTAATCGGTTTTAGATATTCGAATAGACACTATATAAATAACCGAAAGAAATATTCGTTCTAAACAGCCGGACGTTTTTTTCAGGTTCGCTGCTTATTCCACTCAACTGCAATCCGAATACTTTTTAATCTTTTATCGCTATTAGGCACCGCCTCTATACTGGCCACTGAGTTCAACTTCCCAACTAAGGACGTTCCATGCCTCGACGCTTTTTATTGGCCGCGCTGTGCCTGGCGGTCGCCGGTTGTGTCAGCCAGCCGCCCGCCTCCGTGCACACCAAGGACCCCGCCAGTTCAACCCTGATCGGGGATGCCGGGCGCCCGGCGCAGGCGCAGTGGGTGCGCACCGAGCTGTATTTTTCGGTGGGGCCGCTGCAAGGCACGCAAGGCGTGATCAGCCCCGAGCGCTGGCGGGCGTTTCTCGACCAGGAAGTGACGCCGCGCTTTCCGGATGGCTTCAGCGTGCTCGATGCCTACGGCCAATGGCGCGACCGGGGCGCCAAGGAGCCGGAGCGCCTGGGCACCAAGGTGATTGTGGTGCTGCATGAGAGCAACGCCCGGCATGAAGCCGACATCGAAGCCATTCGCCTGGCCTGGAAGCGCATTACCGGCGACCTCTCGGTGTTGCGCCTGTCGCAGCCGGCGCACGTCTCGTTCTAGTGTCGGCTACTCGGGGCTGACGCCGGGTGCGCTCGATTCCAGCGCCACCCGGCGCCCGCCCCGGCCCAGCAGCCCCAGCACCAGCGCCCCTGCCAGCAACACCCCAAGCCCGAACAAGGCGCCGTAGCCGACAAAGGCCACGCTGGAATACAGCATGTACAGGCACAGTGCGCAAAACAGCAGCGGCAGCACCGGGTACAACGGCACCTTGACCGGGCGCGGCACCCGGGGAAAGCGCCGGCGCAAGATCAGCAGCGCCAAGCTGCTCAGGCTCAGGAACAGCCAATACACCGGGGTGATGTACTCGACCATGCTGTTGAAGCCGCAGTGGGTCAGGCTGCCAAACAGCACCAGCAACAACGCCACCGCCCCTTCGGCGAGCAACGCCCGACGCGGTACACCGTCGCGCTCCTGCCAACTGCCCAGCCCCCGCAACTGCGGTACATCCCGCGCAGCGGCGTAGGTGGTGCGGGCGCCCACCAGCAAGGTCGAGTTGATGCTGGCGATGGCCGAGACCCCGACCACCAGCAGAATCAGAAGTGCGCCCGGGGCGCCGAACGCACGCTCCAGCAACGCCACCGCCGGCGCATTGCTCGCGGCCAGCCCGGCAAACCCCAGGCCGCGAACGAACGCCCAGTTCAGCGCCAGGTAAATCACCAGCAGTACGGTCAGGGCGCCGAGCATGGCGATAAAGATCCCGCGCCGCCCGTCCCGTACTTCGGCCGACAGCGTCGCCGCATCGCTCCAGCCACCAAAGGCCAGAAACACAAAAATAAGCGCCGCCGAAAAACCACCCAGGCCGCTGTTTTGCGCCAGCACCGGGGCCGTAGGCAGTGGCGGCTCACCCCCCTGCCAGGCCAGCCACACACCCGCCCCGGCAATGCTTAAAAAGCCCAGGGCGAGCAAGGCCACCAGCCAGGCCTGGGTGATAAAGCCAATGTGCTTGCCGCTGAGATTGAGCAGCACCAGGGCCACGATCAGCCCGGCGGCAAACAGCCCGCTGCCATACGGCCCCAGGGGAAACACGGCGTTGAAGTAGTCGGCGAACATAAACGCCGACAGCGCGATCCAGCCGGTGTGCATCACCGAGAACCGCGACCAGGCGAAGACAAAACCCAGGCGTGCGCCGTAGGCGGTGCGCAGGAAGTGGTAGTCGCCGCCCGGATGGGGAAAGGCCGTGGCCATCTCGGCGAAACACAAGGCGCCGACCATCGACGCCAGCCCGCCAAGGATCCAGACCCAGTAGAAATGCTCCAGGCCCACATTCAGCGCCACGGTCGGCGCAGTCTTGAGGATATCGGTGGTGATGACCATGCCCAGGGTCACCAGCAGCGCCTGAAACACCGGCAGATGGCGTCCGGGGCCGGCGTTGGCGTGTTCACTCATGGCAATACTCGTTGGACAGGCGCCACCGCAAACGGTGGCGCCCAGGCTCAAAAGCCGTAGGTGGCGCGCGCGTAGTAATAGGCGCCGTTGGTGCCGATCGGCGACAGCACGTCATACGGCAGGTTGCCGCCGTAGTTGATCTGCGAGTTGGAGCGGTCCGGGTAGTTGTCGGTCAGGTTGTTGCCGCCCAGGGCGATGTCGAAGGTCGGGGTGAATGTGTACTGCACCTCAGCATCCAGCTGCCACACCGCACCGTAGGTCTGCTCCGGCTGCGAGTCGCCAAAATCGAAGACCCGGGTGGTCTCGCCCTGGCGCGTCAGGCGCCCGAGCAGGCCCCAGTGCTGGCTGGCCCAGTTGGCCGAGAACACCAGGCGATCCTTGGGCGCGGCGTCGGTCAGGGTGTTGCGTTCCTCGACACCCACCAGGGCGTCGGCGCCGATGCCCAGGGCGCTGAGCTGCGACGGCGTGCCCTTGGTCTTGGTGACCTTGGTGTGGTTGTAGGTGTAGGCGCTGGTCAGGCCCAGTTGCCCTTCGAAGAACGGCTGGTGGTAGTTGAGCACCAGCTCGGCGCCATCGGTGCGGGTGTCGGCGGCGTTGGTGAAGAAGTTGACGTCATGCACCCCGGCCACACCGAAGTTGTCATTGATGTACTGCTCCAGGGCGTCGCTGCCGATGCGCTGGGACAGGGTGATGCGGTCTTTGACATCGATGCGGAACACGTCCAGGGACGCGTCGAAGCGTTCGCTCAGTTGCGCGGTCAGGCCCAGGCTGAAGTTTTTCGAGGTCTCTGGGTCCAGTTTCTCGGCGCCCAGGGCGCGGGCGATCGGGTCGTTGACCGACAGCACGCGGACGTCGGTCAGGGTGCCGCCGGTGCCGAAGTTGCTGGTGGTGTGCTGGAACCCGGTTTGCGCCAGGGACGGCGCGCGGAAGTTGTTCGACACCGCGCCGCGCAACGCCCACTGATCGGTCAGGCGATAACGCGCGCTGAGCTTGCCGGTGAGCTTGCTGCCGGCATCGTCGTAATGCTCCCAGCGCGTGGCGGCGTCGACGAACAGGCGGTCGGTCACATCCCCGGACAGCTCGGCATAGCTGCCGAACACATTGCGATCCAGGTCGGCCTCTTCGCTGGGGCGCAAGCCGTTGGCGCCATCGGCACCGCTGCCGGTGTACGAGGCTTCGTCGCCGGCGCTGGTCAGGTAGTGCTCGTAGCGGTATTCACCGCCCAGGGCCAGCACGAACGAGCGCCCACCCAGGCGCAGTTCGCGGTTGAAGTCGAGGTTGGCGGTGGTCTGGCGCAGTTCGTAGTCACCGGTGTCGAAGCGGGTCGGCGAGTCCGGCCCCAGGGTCACGTTGAGGGTACGCCGGGTGGCGGATTCGAAACGGTTGCGCCCATGGGTCAGGCTGCTGTCAAAGTCCCAGTCCTCGCCGATCAGGCCCTTGAAGCCGACGGTGGCCGACAGGTCGAGGTTGTCCCCCAGGGACTGCGGCAGGTAACCGTTGGGGTAGAACTGCGGCTGCTCCGAGGGGTAGCGGTAGAACTCGGCACCGGTGGTGTGGCGCTGGTTGTAGGTGCCGAAGGAATAGGCCTTGCCACCGGCCAGGGGCAACTCGGAGTTGAACCAGGCGTTGACGTCACGCGCCACCCCATCGCCCATCACGTAGTTGCGCTGGCCCGGGGTATCGGCAAAGCCGTCAAAGCCGGCGCGGTTGGTCGGGTTGCGATCCTTGTACTCGGTGCCGCCGCGGACAAAACCGCCGTCGTCCCCCAGGCGCGTGCCGATCTTGGCCGTGGTCAGGCTGTTCTGGCCGTCGGTGGTGGTCTTGCCGATCGCGTCCTGGTGGGTGTGATAGGCACCGTAGGTGGTGGAGACTTCGCCGCCTTGCGGGGCGTCGTCGAGGATGATGTTGATCACCCCGGCAATCGCGTCGGAGCCGTACTGCGCCCCCGCGCCGTCGCGCAGCACTTCAATGCGCTTGATCGCGCTGATGGGGATCGAGTTGAAGTCCACTGGCGCGGTGCCTCGGCCGATCTTTGACGAGTCGTTGACCAGTGCCGAGGTGTGGCGACGCTTGCCGTTGACCAGCACCAGCACCTGGTCCGGGCTCATGCCCCGCAGTTGCGCGGCCCGCACATGGTCGGCGCCACCGGAGTTGGACTGGCGCGGGAAGCTGAACGAGGGCAGCAGGGTCTGCAAGGCCTGGCCCAGTTCGCCGTTGCTGGCGCCGGTCGACTTCAGGTCGGCAGCGGTCAGCACGTCCACCGGCACCGGTGAATCGAGCACGGTGCGCGCGGTGCCACGGGTGCCGGTGACCAGCACCGTGCCCAGGCGCGCATCGCCGTTTGCCTGGGTGGCTTCTTCGGCCTGGGCCGGGAACTGGGCTATCGCAGTGACGACAGCCGCCGCCAGTAAAGAACGAGATCGGTGATACATGGAACAGCTCCTTGAATCGCAGCTGATACCGACCCTGGCCGACAAAAGAAGTCGACCATGGTTGCCGGTTTATCTCTGCTGTAGTTTTAAGTAATCCGAAAGGCAGAACGCGCTTAATCCCAGCAAGTGCGATTAATCAACGCCTGGAAAGACTGGCTTAGTGCACACCCCAATGTCAGTAAAACGCCCCATGGCACCGATGCTAGGCGAGACGCCAAGTATTGCAAAAGAACTAATAACGCTTAGGTTAGATCAGCCAAACCGACGGCTGCCCAGGCAGCAAAAGTGCTGCTACAACAACAGCCCGGTTAACTTCCATGCAACTAAGACGGGCACAGAGAAGCCCTTGTCGATGATCGACAAGTTCCCGAACTTTAATACTCAAGAATCAATACTTAGTTGCAGCAGGGCCTAATCGAAGTCCTTGTTCAGCCATTCATCCTCGGCAATGTCCAGGGCCTCGCCACTGAAGCGCTGTTCGCGAAACGGATCGGCGTGCAGGTGAAAGCCATTGCGCTCCCAGAACCCCGGTTGTTCGTGCTCGACAAACTCCAGGCCGCGCAGCCATTTGGCGCTTTTCCAGAAGTAGCGCCCGGCTACCACCAGGCGCAGCGGCCAGCCATGCTGCGGGGCCAGGGGCTGGCCGTCATAGGTCAGGGCCAACAGGCTGTCGGGGTGCAGCAGGTCGTCCAGAAGCAGGTTGGTCTGGTAATCGGGGTCGGCATGGGCCATGACAAACCCGCTGCGCGGCTGGATATCCAGGGCCTGCAACAGATCGCTCAAGTGCACCCCGCTCCACTGGGTGTCGAACTTGGACCAGCGCGTCACGCAATGGATATCGCAACGCAGCGGCCGCTGGGGCAAGGCCAGCAGATCGGCGTAGCTCAGTTGCCACGGCCGGTCGATGGCGCCGGACAGGCTCAGGGACCAGGTGTCGAGGTGGTACTCGGGCACCGCGCCCTCGTGCAGGATCGGGAAACGCTCGGTCAGCACCTGGCCCGGCGGCAGTCGCCCGCCATGGGCCGGATCGGCCTGGGGCACGCGGCTTTTGCGCACCCGGGCAGCCTTGTCATGCATGGCAAGTCCTCAGTCGGCCACGGGGATCCACGGCGCGCGCGCCACCTGGGCACTGTCGCCAAAGGCCGGCAGCTTGTGCGCCAGGTCGCGGACGTTTTTCACGTCCAGGTCCAGCAGTTGCTGACGGGTGATCAGGGTCGGCGGCACCAGCACCTTGTGCCCCGGGTTGTCGCCGGCGATCAACATGGCCAGGCTGCGCACACTGATGGCCCCGGCCACCTGGGGGTTGACCGCGGCGGTGGCGGCCCAGGCACTGCCGGGCTCTTTCATGATCTGGATATCGGCGGTGGAAATGTCGGCGCTGTAGATTTTCACCTGCTGCCCGCGACCGGCTTCGTCCACGGCAATTTTCGCGCCTTTGGCGAACTCGTCGAACGGGGCAAAGATCACGCTGATGCTGGGGTTGGCCCGCAGCACGGCACTGGCCTGGTCGGCCACCGAGTTGGCGATCGGCGGGTTGAGGGTGCCGAAGCGGGCCTTCTCGACAATCCCCGGGTTCGCGGCCTTGACCTGGCTCCAGATCTCGTCGCGGCGCTCCATCGGGGTAAAGCCGCTGATATAGACATAACCGGCATCGAAGCGCGGGCCGTTGTCCTTCAGCGCCTGATCCAGGGCCAGCTGCGCCAGGGCGTGGTGGTCCTGTTCGACCTGGGTCACCTGGGGGCTGCCGAGGTCGACATCGAAGGCCACGACCTTGATGCCCTTGGCAATCGCGCGGTCGATCGGGCCCTTGAGGGTTTCCGCCAGGCCCAGTTGGACGATGATGCCGTCCACCCCCAGATCAATCGCCTGATCGATCATTTCCCGCTGGCTGGCAGCCTGTTGCCGGGCATCGAATACCCGCAGGGTCGCCCCCAGGGCCTCGGTCTGTTTCTCCACCCCGCGCAGGTAGGCTTCGGTGAAATCGCCGGAGAACAGGTAACCCACCAGGGCGATCTGCACCTGGCCCTTGTCGAACGGCGCCGGGGCGCCGGGCAGCGGCTTGGCCTGGGCGTTGAGGGCCAGGGCCGAGAGCACCGCCCCGGCCAGGCAGTGGCGAACGAACAGCTTGATTGATCCGTGCATGAGATTTCCTAGGCAACCCATAAAACCGGCTCAGCGCGCCCGATGCGCGAGGCCGAAGGTGAACATCAGGGCCAGTACCAGCACCAGACCCTTGACGAAGTCCTGGGCGTAATACGGGGCGTTGAGCATGGTCAGGCCGTTGAGCAGCGTCGCCACCAGCAACGCCCCGACCAGGGTCCCGAAGGCGTTGGGCTTGCGCGCACCGAGCACGGCAAAACCGATCAACGCCGCCCCCAGCGCATCCAGCACCAGGCCATTGCCGGAGCTGACATCGCCGCGCCCCAGGCGCGCCGCCAGCAGCAGGCCACCCAGGGAGGCGAGCAAGGCCGAGAGCACATACGCCAGCAACTTGAAGCGCTGCACCGGCGCACCGGCCAGGCGCGCGGCCTGCTCGTTGCCGCCAATGGCGTAGAACAGCCGACCGATTCGCGTGCGCTCCAGAAACAGCCAGACCACCAGCGCCACCAGGGCGGTGATCAGCACCGGCACCGGCACCGTGTCCCATAGCCGCCCACGGCCCAGGGCCAGGAACAGCGCACTGAAGCTGCCCTCGGCTTCATCGCCATTGGGCAGGGTCATGCCCACCGCAATCGAACGCCCACCCGTGGGGATCAACTGCACGCCGATCACCAGAAACATGCTGCCCAGGGTCGCGAGAATGTCCGGCACCCGCAGCTTGACGATCAGCCAGCCATTGAGCAGGCCCACCAGCGCCCCGCCCGCCAGGCTGATCAGCACCGCCGGCAGCGCGCCCCAGCCCAGCACCACCATCACGTAGCTGGCGATCATCAGGCTCATGGCCGCCACCGCGCCGATCGACAGGTCGAGGCCGCCGACGGCCATGGTAAGGGTCACGCCCAGGGCCAGCAGCGCGACGATCGACACCGACTGCAAGATGCTGAACAGGTTGCCGACCCGCAGGAACGCCGGCTCCGCAACGCTGAAAAACAACAGGATCAGCGCCAGCAGCCACAACAGCCCATAACGGATCGCGGCCTGCAGCAGGCGCTCGGTGACAGGGGGGGCGCTGAGCACCCGCGAACGTGAATCAGGCACTGGCTCTACTCCTTGATGGGGCGGCAATCGGTGCAACCGTCGATGGCGCGCCGGCACCGGCCAGCGCGGCGACCAGGGTCGCGCGGGCCAGATCGGCGCGAGGGTATTGGGCGACCACGGCATGGTCGCGGACCAGCAGAATGCGGTCGGCAATTTCCAGGGCTTCGTCGACGTCGGCGCAGATCACCAGGGTCGCGCGGCCATCGGCGCTGTCGCGCAGCAACTGGCCGATCTCGCGTCGGGCACGCACATCGACACCCTGGAACGGCTCATCGAGAATCAGCACCCGGCCCTGCCCCAGCAGCCAGCGCCCGAGCACCACTTTTTGCTGGTTGCCACCGGACAACGCGCTCATCGGCAGGTCGATGCCGGCGGTCTTGACCCCCAGGGCCGCAACCTGGGCCTGGACCGCTGCCGCCTCGGCGCGGTTGCGGATAAAACCGGCCCGGGTGAAGCGTTCCAGAAACGGCAGCGTCAGGGTCCGGCGCAGGGAAAAGTCGGCGATCAACGACTGGCTGGCGCGATCCTCGGCGGCGTAATACACCCCGCTGGCAATCGCCCGGCGCGGCGAGCCCGGCTGCCAGTCGACAGCGTCCAGTTGCACCGTGCCGGCCGCCGCCTCGCGCAGGCCGAACAGTAACTCGGCGATCTCGGTTTTACCGGCCCCCAGCAGCCCGCACAGCACCACCACTTCGCCCTCATGCAAGTGCAGGTCAAAGGCCTGGCTGTGGGGCCAAACTTGCGCCGCGCGCAGGGCCAGGACTTCCCTTCCGGCCGCACGCGGCTGGTAGACATGGGTGTCCAGGGCCTGGCCGAGCATGGCTTCTACCGCTGCCGACAGGTGCCCGGCGCCGAACTCGCCGGCCAGTTGCCCGTCGCGCAGCACCAGCGCGCGGTCGGCCAGGCGTTGCAGATCGGACAGGCGATGGGAGATGTACAGGATCGCCACCCCCCGCCCACGCAAGGTATCGATCAGGCCGAACAGGCGTTGGGCCTCGACATCGGACAAGGCGGCAGTCGGCTCATCCAGAATCAGCAGCCGTGGTTGCAAGGCCAGGGCCCGGGCCAGCACCACCAGTTGCCGCTCGGCCTGGCCCAGGTGTTCGATCGGGTGCTCTAGGGGCAACTCCAGGCCCAGGCCGGCGGCGATGCTGGCGGCACGTTCCAGCAGGCGCCGGCGGTTGAGCCAGAAGTCCGCACCGGGCTGGCACAGCTCATCGAGCAGCAGGTTTTCCGCCACGCTCAAGCCCGGGGCAATGCCATCGTTGACCTGCTGGTGCACGGCGACAATGCCCAGCCGCCGCGCCGACAAGGGCGAGCTGAAGCGCCGGGGCTGGCCGTCGAGCCACAGTTCGCCGGTATCTGCGGCCTGGCTACCGGCGAGAATCTTGACCAGGGTCGATTTGCCGGCGCCGTTGGCGCCCAGCAAGGCCACCACTTCACCGGGGAAAATATCCAGGCTGACCCGGTCCAGCGCTCGGTTGGCGCCGAAGGTCTTGCTCAGTTCACGCACACGAATCAGCGGCTCGGGTGCCACGGCGACAGGCGCACTCATAAAAGATCCCGGAACAGGATGGCCGCTAAAAAATCCAGCGAACACAAAAGGTTGAGGCGAGGATTAAAAGCATTCCCTTATAAACATTCCAATAGTTCTATCGCATAGAAAATATTTTCTGGTTATAAGTGATGCGGTGTCTCGCCCCCTTTTGCACCCTCACCCCAGCCAGGAGGCAATGCCCATCATTTGCCTGGGTTGTCGCCGGTTGTGTTGCCATGGCCACCGGGTAGCCGCGTGGAACACGTAACCATCAGGCCGTCGGCCGGACGCGGAAGGCCAGATACACCGGCCCGAACGGGAAGGTGCTGACCTCCAGTTCATCCAGCGGATTGAGGGTGTGGGTGCGGGTCCCGGCGTTGCTGTACAGGGTATGGCTGGCCGATACCGCAATGTTGATCTTGCCGGCAGCGGCCTGGATGAAGGTGGCCTTGAAGCCTTCGGTCACGTCTGCGCCCAGGGTCAGGGTGACATCGCTGGGGCTGATCACCAGGAACGACTTTCCGGAGTCGGCCATGCTCAGGGACTGACTGGCGCTGATCGATACGTTGGGGTGGACGTGGCCGCCGGCATGGTAGGTGACCATGCGCGGGTCGGCGAATACCCGGGCAAAGCGCGCCACGTAGTTGACGCTGGCGCGCATGTCATCGAACTGCTCGATCACATAGGTGCCGACGCTGCCCGAAGTCTCGGCGTCCGGATCCAGTACCCACTTGCGTCCCACCAACAGGCCGAGCTGGGTATTGGCCCGCACCCCGGCCCGCAGCTCTTCAAGGAACAACTGGCTGATCTGCCCGCCGCCCGTGCCCTGCACGTAGGTGAAGCGCGCAATGGAATGGCTGTCGCCGGTCGGGTTGCCCTGGGCGGTGTCGACCCGATAATCGACAAAATCCGCAGAGACCGTGGTGGTGGTTGTGTTGCTGTTCGGTGCCCAGCTGAAGTCCAGGACCCGCCCGGTCTTGACCTGTTCCAGGGAGGTGGTGGTCTGGGTCGTGGTGGTGGAACCCGATTGCTTCAAATCATCGGTCATGGTGCTCATCCTTAAGGGCTAGTTGCAGGTAATTGCCCCGCCACGACTACCGCGTTAACGCGGCCGTCGCAAGCCGGGCAACACCCGCATCGCTCACCCCAGCACCGGAATCACCCGTGACGGTTTCACCGACTTGAAGGAAAAACTCGAGTAGATCTCTTTCACCGCCGGCAGGGTTTGCAGGACTTCGCGGGCAAATTCGCCGAAGGACTCCAGGTCCTTGGCCACCACTTCCAGCAGGAAGTCATAGCGCCCGGAGACGTTGTGGCAGGCGACGATTTCCGGGATTTCCAGCAGCCGCTGCTCAAAGGCGCGGGCGGTGTCCTGGGAGTGGGATTCCATCATCACGCTGACAAACGCCGTGACCCCATAACCCAGGGCCTTGGGTGAGAGGATCGCCTGGTAGCCGACGATGACCGCGTTCTCTTCGAGGATTTTCACCCGCCGCCAGCACGGCGAGGTGGTCAGGGAAACACTGTCGGCCAACTCGGCGACGGTGAGTCGGGCGTTGCCTTGCAGGGCGCTGAGCAGGGCTTTGTCGGTACGGTCCAGGCCAATAGGCATGTCTTGCCTCTTTATCTTGTTTTTATTTGGTTTTGTTCCATTTCGCCGTGAATTCGTGGGCAAATTTGGAATTTATCGCAGCGAAATTGAGCATAGCATTACAACAAAACCGGGAGCATTCACCATGCACAATAAAAACAATGAACTGGGCTTTTCCACCCGTGCGATCCATCACGGCTACAACCCGCTGGACAACAACGGCGCGCTGATCCCGCCGATCTACCTGACCTCGACCTTTGCCTTTGCCACCGCCGAATACGGCGCCGGCTGCTTTGCCGGCGAAGAAAGCGGGCACTTCTACACACGTATTTCCAACCCGACCCTGGCCCTGCTGGAAACCCGCATGGCCGCTCTGGAGAACGGCGAAGCCGGCGTGGCCTTCAGCTCCGGCATGGGCGCGATTGCCGCGACGTTCTGGACCCTGCTGCGCCCCGGTGACGAAATCATCGTCAACCGCACCCTGTACGGCTGCACCTTCGCCCTGCTGCACCACGGCATCGGCGAGTTCGGGGTCAAGGTGCGCCATGTCGACATGTCCAACCTCGCCGAACTGCGCGACGCCATCGGCCCGGACACGCGCATGGTGTATTTCGAGACCCCGGCCAACCCCAATATGCAGTTGGTGGACATCCAGGCCGTGGCCGAAATCACCTCGCGCCACCGCAACCTGACCCTGGTGGTGGACAACACCTACTGCACCCCTTACCTGCAACGCCCCCTGGAACTGGGCGCGGACGTGGTGGTGCATTCGGCCACCAAGTACCTCAGTGGCCATGGCGACATTACCGCCGGCATGGTGGTCACCCGCCAGGACCTGGCCGATCGCATTCGCCTGCAAGGGCTCAAGGACCTGACCGGCGCGGTGCTTTCGCCCCAGGACGCCTTTCTGCTGATGCGCGGGCTCAAGACCCTGTCCCTGCGCATGGACCGCCATTGCAGCAACGCGCTGCAAGTCGCGCAGTACCTGCAGGATCACCCCGCGGTCGAATGGGTCACCTACCCCGGCCTGCCATCGTTCCCGCAATACGAACTCGCCCAGCGCCAGATGAAACTGCCGGGCGGCATGATCGCCTTCGAACTCAAGGGCGGGCTGGCCACCGGCAAGCGCTTCATGAATGCCCTGGAGCTGTTCAGCCGCGCCGTGAGCCTGGGGGATGCCGAATCCCTGGCCCAGCACCCGGCGAGCATGACCCACTCCACCTACACCCCCGAAGAGCGCGCCCACCACGGGATCTCCGAGGGGCTGGTGCGCTTGTCGGTGGGTCTGGAGGACATCGCTGACCTGCTGGCCGACGTGAACCAGGCCCTGGACGCCTGCGCGTGAAGGAGGTTGCCATGGCCACACCTATCTCCATGTCCCCTGGCGAGCACAGCGCCGAAGACCAGGACCCGCAGGAAACCCGGGAATGGCTCGACGCCTTGGCCGGAACCCTGGAGGCCTGCGGCCCGGAGCGGGCGCGCTACCTGCTCAAGCGCCTGGAGGAATTCGCCGGCGAACACGGCATCAGCCGCGAGGCCCAGGCTTTTTCCGCCTACCGCAACACCCTGTCCCTGGCGCAACAGGGCAGCTACCCCGGCGACCTGGCGCTGGAAGAACGCATCACCGGCCTGCTGCGCTGGAACGCCTTGGCCATGGTGGTGCGGGCCAACCACGCCTACGGCGAGCTGGGCGGGCATATCGCCAGTTACGCTTCGGCGGCGGAGATTTTCGAGGTCGGTTTCCAGCACTTCTTCCGTGGCGACGGCGACGCCGGGCAGCGCAATGCCGACCTGGTGTTTTTCCAGCCGCACTCAGCGCCGGGGGTCTATGCCCGGGCCTTTCTCGAGGGGCGGCTGAGTGAGGAACAACTGGCCAACTATCGCCAGGAAATCAACGGCCAGGGCCTGTGCTCCTACCCTCACCCGTGGCTGATGCCGGACTTCTGGCAGTTCCCCACCGGCTCCATGGGCATCGGCCCTATCAGCGCGGTGTATCAGGCACGCTTCATGCGCTACTTGCAGCACCGGGGCATCGCCCAGACCGAAGGCCGCCATGTGTGGGGCGTGTTCGGCGACGGCGAGATGGACGAGCCGGAATCCATCGCTGGCCTGTCCCTGGCGGCCCGCGAACAGTTGGACAACCTGACCTTTATCGTTAACTGCAACCTGCAGCGCCTCGACGGACCGGTGCGCGGCAACGGCCAGATCATCCAGGAGCTGGAAGCGCTGTTCGCCGGCGCCGGCTGGAATGTGATCAAGGTGCTTTGGGGGTCGGAGTGGGATGCGTTGTTTGCCCGCGACAGCGACAACCTGCTGCTCAAGCGCCTGGCAGCCACCCCGGACGGCGAGTTCCAGACCCTCGGCGCCCATGACGGTGCTTACAACCTCGAGCACTTCTTCGAGAAGGACCCGCAGGTGCGGCGCCTGGTGGCCCATATGAGCGCCGAGGAGATCAACGGCCTCAAGCGCGGCGGCCATGATTTGCGCAAACTCTACGCCGCCTTCGCCGCCGCCAAGGCCTGCAAGGGCCGGCCGACGGTGATCCTGGCCAAGACCAAAAAAGGCTTCGGCATCGGCGCCGCCGGCGAGTCGCGGATGACCGCGCACCAGGCGAAAAAACTCGATGTCGCCGCCCTGCTGGCGTTCCGCGACCGCTTCCACCTGCCGCTGTCGGACGCCGATGTCGAGCAGTTGCGCTTTTATCGCCCGCCCGCCGACAGCCCGGAGATGCGCTACCTGCACGCCCGGCGCCAGGCCCTGGGCGGGCCGTTGCCGGCACGCAAGAGCCAGGCGCCGCAGATCCCGGTGCCGGCCCTGGCCACGGCGGGCGGGTTTGCCTTGCAGGCCGATGGCAAGGAGATGTCCACCACCATGGCCGCGGTGCGCCTGCTGACCGCCTGGCTCAAGGCCCCGCAGCTGGGGCCGCGGGTGGTGCCGATCGTGGCCGATGAGGCGCGTACCTTCGGCATGGCCAGCCTGTTTCGGCAGATCGGTATCTACTCGCCCCACGGCCAGTTGTACGAGCCCGAGGACTGCGGGTCGATCCTGTCCTACCGTGAATCCCGGGACGGCCAGTTGCTCGAAGAAGGCATCACCGAGGCGGGCGCCCTGTCGTCCTGGGTTGCAGCCGCCACCTCGTATTCGGTGCACGGCGAGCCGATGCTGCCGGTGTACATCTACTACTCGATGTTCGGCTTCCAGCGGGTCGGCGACCTGATCTGGGCCGCCGCCGACCAACGCTCCCGGGGCATCCTGCTGGGGGCCACCGCAGGCCGTACCACCCTGGGCGGCGAAGGTCTGCAACACCAGGACGGTTCGAGCCTGGTGATGGCCTCGATGGTGCCCAATTGCCGGGCCTGGGACCCGTGCTTTGCCGGGGAGCTGGCGGTGATTCTCGACCACGCCGCGCGGCGCTTGCTGGAGCAGCAGTGTGACGAGTTCCACTACGTGGCGGTGATGAACGAAAACTACCCGCAACCGTCTCTGGACGCTGGCCTGCATGCCGATGTGTTGCGCGGTCTGTATCGCTATTCGTCCAGCTGCGAACAGCCGTCCCAGGTGCGCCTGCGGCTGGTGGGCAGCGGCGCGATCCTGCGCGAGGTGATCGCCGCCAGCGCCCTCCTCGCCCGGGACTGGGGCATCCACAGCGAGGTGTTCAGTGCCACCAGTTTCAGCGAGTTGGCGCGCGAGGCGCGGGAGGTCGAACGCGACAATCGACTGACCGCGACCACTCGCCACAGCCATCTCGATACCCTGCTGGGCGGCAGCCAGCCGATCGTTGCCGCCAGCGACTACATCCGGGCCTGGCCGCAATTGATCGCCCAATACCTGAAGGCGCCCTACACCACCCTGGGCACCGACGGCTTTGGCCGCAGTGATAATCGGCACAACCTCAGGGCATTCTTTGAGGTGGATCAGCACAGCATTGTCATCGCCGGTTTAAAAACCCTGGTGGAGCACGACGGGCTTGACCCGGGCATACTGGCCGACGCAATCGAGCGCTACACCCCCGACCCGGTGCGCGCCGCGCCCTGGGATCGTTGAAGGACCCGCAACACCTTTTGAATCGTTAACCCACAGGAGTGGAATCCCCAATGAGTCGCATCAATAAGAAAGCCACCCAACTGCTCAGCGCCATGATCCTGGCTGGCCTGGCCTGCCATTCGATGGCAGCCGACAGCATCAAGATCGGCATCGCCGGCCCGAAAACCGGGCCGGTGGCGCAGTACGGTGACATGCAGTTCAGCGGCGCCCGCATGGCCATCGAACAGATCAACGCCAAGGGCGGCGTGGACGGCAAGCAACTGGTGGCGGTCGAGTACGACGACGCCTGCGACCCGAAACAAGCGGTGGCGGTGGCTAACAAAGTGGTCAACGACGGCGTCAAGTTCGTGGTCGGCCACCTGTGTTCCAGCTCCACCCAACCGGCTTCGGACATCTACGAAGACGAAGGCATCGTGATGATCACCCCTGCCGCCACCAGCCCCGAACTGACGGCCCGCGGTTACAAGATGATCTTCCGCACCATCGGCCTGGACAACGCCCAGGGCCCGGCCGCCGCACGCTACATCGTCGGCCTGAAGCCGGCCAATGTTGCGGTGCTGCACGACAAGCAACAGTACGGTGAAGGCATCGCCAGTTCGGTCAAGGAGATCCTCGGCAAGGAAGGGATCAAGGTCGCGATGTTCGAAGGCATCAACGTCGGCGAGCGCGACTATTCCTCGATCCTGGCCAAGCTCAAGCAGGCCAATGTCGACTTCGTGTACTTCGGCGGCTACCACCCGGAAATGGGCCTGCTGCTGCGCCAGGCCAAGGAAAAAGGCCTGACCGCCCGTTTCATGGGGCCTGAAGGCGTGGGCAACGACTCGATCTCGCAGATCGCCAAGGACGCCTCCGAAGGCATGCTGGTGACCCTGCCCAAATCCTTCGACCAGGACCCGGCGAACAAGGCCCTGGTGGAAGCCTTCGAAGCCAAGAAGGAAAACCCGAGTGGTCCGTTCGTCCTGCCGACCTATTCCGCTGTCGAGGTGATTGCCGGCGCCATCGCCGCCGCCAAGAGCGAAGACCCGGAGAAAGTCGCCCAGGCCATCCACACCGGGACCTTCAAGACCCCCACGGGCGACCTGAGCTTCGACGAGAAAGGCGACCTCAAGGACTTCAAGTTCGTGGTCTACGAGTGGCACTACGGCAAGCCTAAAACCGCAGCCCAGGAAAGCGCCGGGCTCTAAGTGTCCTATGGGACGGTGTTGTACGGGCTGCCGTACAGCACCGCCTCCCAAGTTGCCGAAGATGGGTAACACTCAAGACCAGCGCCGTTCCTGGAGCCGTTAACGAATTCAACTTAAACACACTAATAACCCAGAGTATTGGTCAGGTATATTTATCAGCATCAGGCGCCAAGTATCCCCCCCTTCAAGATCACTTGAGCCATAAAACTTTAGTACTGAATTAACGACAATCGTCGACAACTAAAGTCTGCCCCTTCCTGAATAATCGCTCCCTTTAACACCACTTCAAACAGTATTTGACCTGCACCAGGCTGACCTCTGCGTGCTGACTGCAAGGGCCGTAGCACGAAGGCTGTGCTGAGTCCTGCCTAACTTTGACGCCAGAAAAACGCCATCACCCTCTTTCTGGCACCTTTCGCAGCCTTAACGTCATAAACATTAATCCCTGACTGAAAGTGCCAGTCTTTATACCGATAAAAACGCCGCTATCGCGTATGCAAACTCCAGCCCGTCGTGCCCTCCAGGCATTTTCATACAACAGCTCACATCATTAATGAGGCGGCGCCAGATGCGTTGGCAAACACCTGCGCAACGCGCACGACAGCATTAACTTGAAAAAATTCTTAATATAATTTGCTTACTAAATTCACTTCTGCTTATTGTGCGCTTCGTCCACTACACCCCTTCAGGATGATGCACTTCTAGTGTCCTCTTTTTTCATGAAGAAAAAGCGTGGACCCTTTCAGCAACAACCCGGGCAGGCGCAATCGCCAAGCCATTCACTTAAGTGTTCATGGTCGATACGACCCGACAGGTCGCGCTGATCTCTTTCGCTGCAACCAGTGCCCAGGCTCGGGTGCCGAGCATACGGCTCTCGATCGGCCTCAGTTTTTGCATCGCCTACCCGGCGCGTTCTTGACCACAGCGGCCCACCTCACTTTCATAGGGACATGAGATGCCTGAAGCCTACCTCGCGGAAGTCCCCATGTTCGCAGGCAACTGCGTGCCGGAAGAGGGGGCGCTTTACGATGAAAAGCGGTTAGCGCCCAGCATCAATCCCACCCTCCGTTCTGGGAATTGAACATGGAAAGCTGACGCTTAATCGCCATAAACATTAGCTTTTCATCCCTGCACGATCGGCCTTGCCGACCGCTGCCGCGCGTTTCAATCCCCAAGCCATGAAGACCTCAAATCGAAACATGGCAGGAAGCCCCATGCGAACTCTGCTCCCTCCCTTCGGCAGCTGGCTGATACAGAAGCTGGTGATCATCGGCCTGTTGTTGATGGCCCTGACCACCACGACCCTGGCGCAAGCCGCACCAGTCATCACCACGCCGACGCCCGGCTCGACCCTGCCCACCGTCGCCGTCGGCGGCTCGATGAACATCACCATCAGCGCCAGCGTTGGCGCGACGCCCATCGACGGCTGGTATGAGTGCGACCTCATCAATGGGGACGCTCCCCCCTGTCTGCCACCCGGCCTGACACTGGACTACTCGCCTGGCAGCCCATCAACCCAGCTACATGGCTCGCCGACCACCGCCGGGACCTATCACTTTGCCGTATCGGCTCAAGACAACAACGGCCAGTCGGGTGTTGCCAACTACGACTTGGTGGTCACAAGCGTTGCTTCGACACCGAACCTGACCTCGGTCACTCCGTCCAGCGGCAGCACCGCCGGCGGCACCCCCGTCACCTTGCAAGGTACTCATTTGAGCGGGGTCTTCTCCGTCAGGTTTGACGGCACCCCAGCCAGCAGTTTTACCGTCAACAACGACTCCACCATCACGGCCACCACCCCGGCCCATGCCGCAGGTGCGGCGAATGTGGTAGTCACCACGGCAAGCGGTAGCTCGACCCTGGTCAACAGTTATACCTACGCACCTGCGCCCACCGTCGACCCAGTCAGCGCCGCCGTTAACGCCTCCAGCAGCAATAACCCGATCGGCCTCAGGATCACCGGCGGCGCCACCAGCGTCGCGGTGGCCAGTGGCGCCAACCATGGCACCGCCACCGCCAGCGGTACCAGCATTACCTATACCCCGACAATCGGTTACGCCGGCGTCGACGCCTTCACCTACACCGCCACCAATGCCAACGGTACATCCAGCCCAGCGCTCGTATCCATCTCGATTGCTTCTCCTTCCATCAATATCGCTCCGACCAGCGTTGGCCCCTTCACCCTAGGCAGCGTCTTCAGCACCACCCTCACTGCCAGCGGCGGTACCGGGCCCTACACCTTTGCCTTAACCTTCGGCAGCCTGCCGGCAGGCTTGAGCCTGAGTCCAAGCGGTACCCTCAGTGGTACCCCCACCACCGCCAGTCCCTACAACTTCACCGTGACCGCCACCGACGCCGCCAGCTTTGTCGGGTCACGCGGCTATTCCGGCACCGTCACCAGCAACCCGCCCGTCACCAGCGCCGTCAGTGCTACGGTCGCCGCCAACAGCAGCGCCAACCCGATCACCCTCAACCTCAGCGGTGGCGCCGCCACCAGCGTCGCCGTTGCCAGCGCCGCCAGCCATGGCACCGCCACCGCCAGCGGCACCAGCATCACCTACACCCCTACCGTCGGTTACTCCGGTACGGACAGCTTCACCTACACCGCGACCAATGCCAGCGGCACGTCCAGCCCGTCCACTGTCACCCTGACGGTCAACGCGCCACCCATTACACTCGGCCCGACCACGCTGCCTAACGGCACGGTGAGCACGCCCTACAGCCAGACCATCAGCGCCAGTGGCGGTGCCGCGCCCTACACCTACACCATCACCAGCGGCACCATGCCCACTGGCATGAGCCTGAGCACCTTGAGCGGCGCCTTCAGTGGCACGCCCTTCACCGTCGGCACCTACAACTTCACCCTGACCGCCACCGACAGCAACAGTGCAACGGGATCGCTCGCGTACTCCATCACCGTCAACGGCAATCCGCCCATCGCCAGCGCCGTCAGCGCCACGGTCGCCGCCAACAGCAGCGCCAATAGCATCGCCCTCAGCCTCAGCGGTGGCGCCGCCACCAGCGTGGCCGTTGCCAGCGCTGCCAGCCATGGCACCGCCACCGCCAGCGGCACCAGCATCACCTACACCCCAACCGCTGGTTACTCCGGTGCGGATAGCTTCACCTACACCGCCACCAACAGCAGCGGCACTTCAAGCCCGGCCACCCTCAACCTGACCGTCAGTGCGCCAACCCTGGTGCTGACCCCGGCATCCCTGGCTGCCGGCACCGCAGGCAGTCCCTATAGCGCCACCCTCAGCGCTTCCGGCGGCACCGCGCCTTACACCTACAACGTCAGCGGCGGCAGTCTGCCGGCCGGCATGAACCTGAACATCGCCAGCGGCTTGCTCAGTGGCACGCCTACGACCAGCGGCAGCGCCCACCTGACCATCACCGTGACTGACGCCAACAACGCCACCGGCACCCAGGCCTATACCTTCAGCATCGCCGCCGTGCCCATCAGCGTGCCGGCGTCGAGCCAGATCCTGGCCTCGGGGCAGAGCGCAACCGTCGACCTGACCCAGGGCGCCACCGGCGGCCCCTTTACCCTGGCGACCCTGGGCACCGTGACTCCCGCCTCGGCTGGCCGGGCGATGATGATGGGCCCGTTCTCCATGCGCTTCGTGCCGGCGACGGCCTTTGTCGGCACCGCGATCGTCAGCTTCAGCCTGCAAAACGGCAGCGGCTCCAGTGCCGCTAGTTCGGTCAGCTTTATCATCGAGGCGCGTCCGGACCCGACCAAGGATGCCGAGGTGATCGGCCTGCTCAATGCCCAGACCCGGGCCGCAGAGCGCTTTGCCAGCACCCAGATGGACAACTTCAACCGCCGCCTGGAGCAGTTGCACCAGGTGGCCTGCAACCGCAATTCGTTCAATGCCAGCGTGAGCAAAGACGGGCATGCGGTGCCCATGCAGGAACTGTCCAGCGCCGTACAGAAGCAGTTGGGAGGCTCGGCCAACAGCACCGACGAAGAGAAGAAAAAAGCCGCCGTTGCAGTCGAAGACGGCTGTAAACAAGAGGCCATCGCCTACTGGAGCGACGGCTTTATCAACAACGGCTCGACCCACGCCCGCGGGGCGCGGGACAACAGCTTCACCACTCTGGGCCTGAGCGCCGGCGTCGACTATCGGCTGTCGCCGACCGCGTTAGCCGGTGTCGGTATCGGCTATGGCAACGATCGCAGCGACATCGGTGACAACAACACCCGCAGTGACGCCGACGCCCTGGGGCTCGCCACTTACCTGAGCCTGAACGTGGCACCCCAGGTGTTCGTCGATGGCTTGCTGGGCTACAACCGCATCAGCTTCGATTCGCGGCGCTACATCACCGGCAGCAACGCTGACTACGCCAAGGGCTCCCGTGACGCCGACCAGTTGTTCGCCTCGCTGACCACCAGCTACGAGTACCGCCAGGGCCCGCTGTCGCTCATCCCTTACGCGCGGATGAACGCCAGCACCACGCGCATGGACGCCTTCCGTGAAAGCGGTGGCGGCGTCTATGGGCTGTCCTATGAAGAGCAGCGCCAGCAGAACTTCACCTCGTTTATCGGCCTGCGCACGGGCTATGACGTGCAAACCCGACTCGGGGTGATGACACCCAAGGTCGGGCTGGCCTGGGGCCATAACTTCAGCGGCAGCAGCGATTACAAGATGCGCTACACCGACCAAGGCGACGACGGCGTTCTCTACCGCTTCAAGCCCGACCCGCTGGACAGTGACTTCGCCAACCTCGACCTGGGCCTGGACTTCAACCTGGCGCAGGCCTGGCAGCTGGGCGTGTCCTACAAGACCGCCCTGGGCAGCGACGAGCGCAGCGACACCTTGCGCGTCGGCGTCAACGGCACGTTCTGAGCCGTACGACCTGATGGCGCCGGCCCCGGCGCCATCGACCCCTTCCGCACCCCGGGCCCTGCCTGTGGCCCCGGATCATCCATGCCAGTGCTTCACTTCCCAGCGTGCAGCACTTGCGGCTCCGGCATGGCCGAGGAGTGGTGGTTGAGGATTTTCCACCGCCCGCCCTCTTGCTCGTAGACAAAGGTGTAGCGCGCCTGGACCTGGCGGCTGCGACCGTCGGCGCCGGTCAGGGTGAAGGTGTAGACGCCGCTGTCCATGGCCACATTGCGGCCCAGTTGGCGGATTTCCCGGTAGTTGATCTGGCCGACCGGCTTGAGGGCCAGGAAGTGCTCGAAGTAGTCCTTGATCTGCGCCGGGGTGGTGCGCACCTGGTTCGACACCGTGGGCTGCAACACGGCATCCGACGCGTAAAGGTCGACCACTGCCTGGGCGTTGCCGGTCTGCAAGGCGCCGTTCCAGCGCTCGAACAGGCCGGCGATCTCGCGATCCTGCTGACTGCTCGGCTGTTGCGCCACACTGCTGTAGACGTAGGGCGCGCTCTCCAGGGCCTGGGCCAGGGGCGCGCCCAGGGCCAGCAACATAACCAGGGCCGAGGTTTTCAATTTCATGGCGATTCTCCAGTGAGGGGGCAATGGCCACAGTCTGTGGCCCGGCGCGCGCATCGCCATCGGCCAACCGGAAGCATTGGCCTATGCCATTTGGCAGATGGCCGCCGGCCCCGTTAACACGGTTTAATGGCGCCCCTGCCCGAACGAGCGTGCCTGAGCGCCGGAGCCGCCCCTTGCCCACCCCGCCCCATGACCCCGCCAGTGCCCTGGCCATTCGCACCCAGTATCGCCAGGCACAAAGCCGCGCCGCGCGCCTGCGCCTGCTGGTGGACACCGGCCAGGAACTGACCCAACTCAGCCCCCACGCCAAGCGCCAGCAGGTGCTGGCCCGGGCCTGTGCGTTCCTGGCGATGGACCACGCGCTGCTGCTGGAATGGGACGCCGCCGACCAGGTGCACAGCAGCGCCAGCCTGGGCAACAGCGAACGCCTGCACAGCCTGGCCCGCAGCGCTGACCGCGCATTGCGTGCGCCGCACTGGCAGGAAAGCCCCGGGGCACAGTTGCCCAGCGAACTGCGGGTGCCCCTGCGTGGCGGCGATGGCAGCAGCTTTGGCGCCCTGGTCCTGGCCAACAGCGTGAGCATCAGCCCACCGGACAATGAGGACCTCGAATCCCTGCAACTGCTGGCCACCCTGCTCGCCGCGCACCTGGAGAACCAGCACCTGCTCGATGCCCTGGTGGCCCGCGATCGCACCTTGTCCGAGCTGGTGGACCGTTTGTTCCGCGCCCAGGAAGACGAACGCAAGCGCGTGGCCTACGACCTGCACGACGGCTTGGCGCAAACCCTCGCCGGCCTGCACCAGCGCCTGCAAGGCTTTGCCGGTTGCTGCCCGCCACTGCCCGGGGCGCTGGACAGCGACCTGCAGAACATCCTCGCCCTGGCCCAGCATTGCGTGGGCGAAGGCCGGCAATTGATCGGGGGGCTGCGGCCGACGGTGCTGGATGATTTCGGCCTGCTCAAGGCGGTCGACAAGGAGGCCGATCGCCTGCGCGACGCTGGGATCCAGGTGCGCTGGCACGGTCGTTGTGACGCGCGCCTGCCGAGCCAAAGCGAGATCGGCCTGTTTCGCATCGCCCAGGAAGGCATCAACAACATCCTCAAGCACGCCCGGGCCAGCCAGGTGCAACTGGCCCTGGAGCTGCACGCCGACCAGGCCTGGCTGCGGGTCGAGGACAACGGCCAGGGGTTTGCCCGGGAGCAGGCCTTGGACAACGCCGGCACCCAGCACCTGGGGCTGGCGGCGATGCAAGAGCGGGCCAGCCTGCTGGGCGGGCGCCTGACCTGCACCAGCCAGCCCGGAGCCGGCACCCGACTGCTGGCCTGCGTGCCCTGTACCGCGCCAGGGACACGGTGATGAACGCTGCCATCCCCCCCGTGCTGCGCCTGGTCCTGGCCGACGACCATGAAGTGACCCGCACCGGCTTTGTCGCGCTGCTGGCCGGCCATCCTCAGTTCGAGGTGGTCGGCCAGGCCCGCGATGGCCAGGAGGCCGTAGCGCTGTGCGAGCGCCTGCTGCCGGACATCGTGATCCTCGATATCCGCATGCCGCTGCTCAACGGCCTGGGCGCGGCGCGGCGGCTGCAACAGCGCTTGCCGGGGCTGAAAGTGGTGATCTTCACCATGGACGACAGCCCGGACCACCTGGAGGCGGCCATGAACGCCGGAGCCGTGGGTTACCTGCTCAAGGACGCCAGCCGCAGCGAGGTGATCGACGCCCTGCAACGGGTCGCCGCTGGCGAGGAAGCGCTGAACAGCGCCGTCAGCGCCCGCCTGCTGCGGCGCATGACCGAGCGCAGCAGCAGTGGCGCCGCCAGCGAGCAACTGACCCCGCGCGAGCGGCAGGTTCTGGGGCTGGTGGCCGATGGCAAGAGCAATCGCCAGATCGGCGAGCAGCTCGGCATCACCACCGGCACCGCCAAGGCCCACGTCGAACGGGTGATCGGCAAGCTCGGCGCGGCCGACCGGACCCAGGCCGCCGTGCGCGGCATCGCCCTGGGCCTGGTGGCGCAGCCGTGAGGCTGTGGCGCGCCCGCTACTGGGCCGACCTGCCGCTGCGGGGCAAGGCGCTGGTGGTGATTTCCCTGCCGCTGGTGATTCTGCTGCTGTCCCTGGTGTTGATCTACACCACCGAGCGCCAGACCGCCCGCGCCGAAGAGGACGTGCGCCGGGTGCTGCTGGTGCAGGGCGATATCCAGGCCGTGCACACCCTGCTCGCCGAGGCGGCGGCTAGCGTGCGCGGCTACCTGCTGACCCGGCGCGAGGACTTCCTGCCGGCCTATCGCCAAGCCAGGCCGCTGATCGACGCCGCGCTGCAACGCCTGGACAGCAACGTGCGCGACCCCCGGGTGCGGGAACAGCTGGACGCCATCGCCCCCTTGATCGACAGCAAAGTCGATGGCCTGGCCGAGATGCTGGAAGACCACCAGGCCACTCCCGAACTGATCACCAGCATTCTGATCAACAACAAACACATCCTCGACGAATTGCGCGAACGCATCGCCACCATGCGCACCCTGGAAGACCGGCTGCTGGCCGAGCGCACCATCGCGGCCGCCGCCACCCGCGAACGCCTGCTGCTGTCGACCTGGCTGGCGGCGGTGTGCGGGCTGTTCGGGGCGATTGTCGCGGTGCTGTTTCTGTCCAAGGGCATTGTCGCGCGGGTGCAGCAGGTGCAACGCAATGCCCAGCGTCTGGCCCTGGGCCAACCCTTGTGGCCGCAACCGCCGGAGCAGGATGAGATCGGCCAGCTGGGCACGCGCCTGGTGGAAGCCGGGCACCTGCTGGCCGAGCGCGAACGCGCCCTGCGCGACAACGAGGAACGCCTGCGGCTGATCATCGACGGGGTCAAGGACTACGGCATTTTCGCCCTCGATACCGACGGCTACGTCACCAGTTGGAACGCCGGGGCCGAACGGATCAAGGGTTACACCGAGCAGGAAATCATCGGCCGGCACTTCTCCCTGTTCTACCTGCCCGAGGAGTGCCCGCAGCATCCCGAACTGGCGCTGCGCGAAGCCACCCGTGACGGCGATTTTATGGAAGAGGCCTGGCGCTGTCGCAAGGACGGCAGCCGGTTCTGGGCCAGTGTGGTGATTACCGCGCAGTACGACGCCAGCGGCGCTTTACGTGGATTTTCCAAGATCACCCGCGACATCAGCGACCGTCGACTGGCGGAAATTGCCCTGCGCACCGCCCGTGAAGAAGCCGAACGCGCGAGCCGCGCCAAAAGCGAATTCCTGTCGCGCATGAGCCACGAACTGCGCACCCCACTGAACTCGATCCTGGGCTTCGCCCAACTGCTGGACATGGACGCCTCCCACGCTCAGAAGGCCCAGGTCGGGCACATCCTGCGCGCCGGCCAGCACCTGCTGGCCCTGATCAACGAGGTGCTGGACATCGCCAAGATCGAAGCCGGGCGCCTGCCCCTGAATATCGAAGCCGTGCCCCTGGCCCAGGTGCTGCAAGAAGCCCTGGCGCTGGTCTCGCCAATGGCCACGGCGGCCGCGATCCAGGTCCTGGAGCTGCCGACGCTGGCCGACGACAGCGGCATCGTCGCCGACCGCCAACGGCTGGTGCAGGTGCTGCTGAACCTGCTGTCCAATGCCATCAAATACAACCGTGCGGGGGGCCAGGTGCAGATTAAGGTCAGGCTCGCGCAGCAGCGCATCGCGGTGTCGGTGGTGGACAGCGGCAAGGGCATCGCCGCCGAACGCATGCAGCAGTTGTTCAAGCCCTTCGAGCGCCTGGAAACCGACCCCAATGTCGAAGGCACCGGCCTGGGCCTGGCCCTGAGTAAAAGCCTGCTGGAGATGATGGACGGCAACCTCAGCGTGCTCAGCCAGCCTGGGGTGGGCTCGAGCTTCACCCTGGAACTGCCCTTTATCCGCCTGCCACACCGCCCGCCTCCACCCCGGAGCAGTGCGCCGATCCCGGCCCCGGCCAGCACCGGCGGCTACCGGGCCAGGGTGCTGTGCATCGAGGACAATCTGTCGAGCCTGGCCCTGATCGAAACCCTGCTGCACCGTCGCCCCGGAATCAAACTGCTGTCGAGCATGCAGGGCCAGATGGGCCTGGACCTGGCCGCCCAGCACGCGCCGCAGTTGATCCTGCTGGACGTGGCCCTGCCGGACATGGACGGCCTGACCCTGCTGCAACGCCTGCGGCGCTCGCCCATCACCTGCGCCACGCCGGTGCTGATGATTACCGCCGATGCCAGCGAACGTACCCAGCAGGCGCTGCTCGATGCCGGGGCCACGGCGGTGCTGACCAAGCCCCTGCACATTCCGGCGTTCCTGTCCCACCTCGACCAACACCTGCCGGAGCCCCTGTGACCACTGACCTGCGCATCCTGATCATCGACGACCAGCGGCCCAACCTGGAGCTGATGGAGCAACTGCTGGCCCGCGAAGGCCTGAGCAATGTGCTCAGCAGCACCGAGCCGCTGCGCACCCTGGACCTGTTCAACAGCTTCGAGCCGGACCTGGTGATCCTCGACCTGCACATGCCGGAATTCGACGGTTTTGCCGTGCTCGAACAGCTCAGCCGGCGCATCCCCCAGGGCGAGTACCTGCCGATCCTGGTGCTGACCGCCGACGCCACCCGCGACACCCGCCTGCGCGCCCTGGCCCTGGGGGCCAATGATTTCATCAGCAAGCCCCTGGATGCCCTGGAAACCATGCTCCGGGTCTGGAACCTGCTGGAAACCCGCGCCCTCTACAACACCCTGCGCACCCTGGTGCCCGCGGACCGCATCGACTTACTGCGCCGCCGGTAACCCCCGCAGACCGCGCCTGCGACCTTGCGCCACGGGGGCCAGGGCGCAGCGCCGAGCATTGGCTGATTGCAATGGCGCCGCTCTAACGGCATCATTTGATAATAATTGTCATTAGCTTTCGCAGCCATGCCGCCAACCTCCCTCGACGTTTCGCCCCTCCAGGCGCGCAATCACGCGCTGTGCCAGCTGTTCGACGCCCATCACGGTTGGCTGCGCGAGCGCCTGCAAGCACGTCTGGGCTGTCGCCATGACGCCGCCGACATGGCGGCGGAAACCTTTGCCCAGGTCATCGCCCTGCCCGATCCCCAGGCGATTCGCGAACCGCGGGCCTTGCTGACCACCATCGCCAAGCGCCTGATTTTCGCCAGTTGGCGTCGCCGCGACCTGGAGCGGGCCTACCTCGACAGCCTGGCCCAACAACCCTTCGAACAGGCGCCCTCGGCCGAGGAACAGGTCCAGGCCCTGCAAGCGTTGCTGGTCCTGGACCGGATGCTCGACGGCTTGTCGCCCATGGGCCGCAGCGCCTTCCTCTACAGCCAGCTCGAAGGCCTGACCTACGCCGAGATCGGCCAGCGTTTGGGCATCTCCGCCCCCCGGGTGCACCAGTACGTGGTCAAGGCCCTGGGCCTGTGTTACCGGGCGCTGGAAGCATGACGCAGTGCCCCATGCCCCGGGCCGTGCACGAGGCCATCGAGTGGCTGGCCCTGCAACGCTCGGGGACCATGAGCGCTGAACAGCGCCAGCAATTTGCCCAGTGGTTGCGGGCCAGCCCCGAGCATGATCAAGCCTGGCGCCGCCTCCAACAGCGCCTGGGCCAGGCCTTCAGCGAGCTGCCGGCGCACTCGCGCCAGGTCCTCGCCAGCGGTGGCCACAGCCGCCGACAGCTGTTGCGCGGGGCTCTGGGCCTGGCCGGGGTCGGCATCGGTGGTTGGTGGTTGCAGCGCCACGGCCTGCTGCCCCGGGTCGGCAGCGACTTGGCCACCGGCACCGCGCAGCGCCGGCCGTTCCTGCTGGAGGATGGCAGCCGGGTCCTGCTCAATGCGCAAAGCCGGGTCGACCTGAGGTTCAGCCCGCAGCAGCGCACGCTGATTCTGCGTGAAGGCGCCCTGAACATTCAGGTGGCGCCGGACCCGAACCGGCCTCTGGTGGTTCGCACCCCATTCGGCGAAGCGCGGGCTCTAGGCACCCGTTTCAGCGTGATCCTGAGTGACCGCGAGGCACAGGTCTGGGTCCAGGAATCGCGGGTGCAACTCGAAGTACCCGGCCATGGCTCACTGACCCTCGGCGCCGACCAGGGCGCCGTGCTCGACCCACGGGGTATCCGCCCCCTGGACCCGCGCCAGGCCACGGCCAATGCCTGGGAAAACGGGCAACTGGTGGTCCACGATCAAGCCCTGGGCGAGGTGCTCGACGCCCTGCGCGCCTATCACCGCGGCTGGTTGCGCATCAGCCCGCCGGCCGCAGCACTGCGGGTGACCGGCGTGTTCGCCCTGGACGACAGCGTGCAGGCCCTGCGCTCGTTGCAGGAGGTGCTGCCGATCAAGGTCGAGCAACACCTGGGCGGGTGGACTCAGGTCAGCCTGCGATAAATATTTTTCCCTGCCCCTTAATATTGCGGCTGCTCGCGTCACATAGCTGGCATCGACCATCCCACGGGAACGCTGCCATGCACCGTCCATATCGCTTGACCCTGACGCCCCTGGCCTTCGCCCTGTCGCTGACCGCCCTGCACAGCGTCGCCGACCCAGCACCCGCCACCGATGCCCGCCAGCACCAGGTGTATTTCGACCTGCCAGCCGGCCCCCTGGACCAGACCCTGACCGCCATTGCACGCCTGAGCGGACGCGGGATCGCCCTCAGCGCGCCCCTGACCCGTGGCCTCAGCGCCCCCGCCCTGAAAGGCCGCTACAGCGCCGAGCAGGCCTTGCAGCAGGTGCTGCTGGGCTCGCCGCTGCAACCGGCGGTGACCGCCAGCGGCAGCCTCAGCGTCGAACCGCGCAGCGACGCCGCACTGGAACTGTCGACCATCGACATCACCGGCCAGGCCTACGCCCAGGATGCCTGGGGTCCGGCCCACAGCCGAGTGGCACAGCGCAGCGCGACCATGAGCAAGACCGACACCCCGATCAGCGAAATCCCCCAGGCAATCTCGGTGGTCACCCGTGAAGAATTCACCGCCCGCCAGCACGACAGCCTGGCCGACGTGCTCAACTACACCGCCGGCGTGGTCAGCCAGCCCAATGGCTACAGCCGGGTGGCCGACGACTACCGATTGCGCGGCTTCGACATCGGCCCGCGCACCGGCAGCGTGCTGCGCGACGGCATGAAAATGCAGAGCACTCAGTTTGAAGGCGGCCAGGAACCCTATGGCCTGGAGCGGGTGGAAGTGCTCAAGGGCGCGTCTTCGGTGCTCTATGGGCAACTGGCCCCCGGGGGCCTGATCAACAGCGTCAGCAAACGGCCGACCCTGGAGCCGCTGCACCAGTTGAACCTGGAATACGGCAATCACCAGCGCCGGCAACTGGCCACCGACCACAGTGGCGCCCTCGACGACCAGGGCCGCTTCAGCTACCGGCTCACGGCGCTGTATCGCGACAGCGGCACCCAGTTCTCGGGAATCGACGACGACAAGCAGTACATCGCCCCGGCCCTGGCCTGGCAGGTCGACGAAGACACCCGCCTGACCCTGCTCGCCAGCCATCAACGCACCCAGACCAGCCTGACCCCGCCCATCAACTACAACCTGACCACCTACAGCGCCACCCCCGGCTACAAGGTGCCCTACGACCTGTTCGCCGGCGAGCCGGGGTTCGACAACTACGACGGCACCCTGCAAACCTTCGGCTACCTGCTGGAGCGCCGCCTGGGCGAGCAGCTGCAAGTGCGTCACGCCCTGCGTTACTTCGAGTCGCGCAGCGAGTACGACTACATCACCCTCAACAGCAGCCGGATCAGCGGGCCGAATCTGTCGAGCCTGTCGCGCAGCTACAACGCCCGTAAAGACATCGCCACCGGCTGGACCAGCGACAGCAGCCTGCAATGGGACTTCAGCAGCGGGCGCTGGCAGCACACGCTATTGAGCGGGGTCGACTACTACCGCAAGACCTACGACAGCCACCGCTTCAGCGGCGCCGCCCCGGCCCTGGATCTGGCCAACCCGGTGTTCGGCAACCTGCCGCAGGTCAACCGCAGTATCGACCGCGGCTCGGATCTGCACAGCCAACAGGTGGGCCTGTATGTGCAGGAACAGGCCAAGTTCGACGAGCGCTGGGTGGTCATGGCCGGCCTGCGCCACGACTGGGCCGAGAACGACACCCGGACCTTCCGCGACGGCGTCCACAGCCGCACCGACGACCGCAAGACCACCGGCCGCATCGGCCTGGTGTACCTGGCGGACAATGGCCTGGCGCCCTACATCAGCTACAGCCAGTCGTTCCTCCCAGCCGCCGGCACCGACAGCGCCGGCCAGGCGTTCGCCCCCACCGAGGGCGAACAGTACGAAATCGGCCTGCGCTACCAGCCACCGGGCCAGGAACTGATGATCAGCGCCGCGCTGTACCAGCTGACGCAGAAAAACGTACTGAGCTCGATCCCCGGCAGTGACTTCGACGAGCAGACCGGCAAGGAGCGCAGCACCGGTTTCGAGCTGGAAGCCAAGGCCCAGTTGACCCCGCTGCTGGCCCTCAACGCCTCCTACGCCTACACCGACGCGCACATCATCGCCGACAACGATAAGTTGCTCGAAGGCTCGCGCATCGAAGGCACGCCCTACCACTCCGCCGCGCTGTGGCTCGACTACCGCCTGACCGCCCTCGGCCTGCCGCGCATGACCCTGGGCAGCGGCGTGCGCTACAACGGCACCACTCACACCCAGCCCAGCATCAGCGACCGCAAGATCCCGGCCTACGCCCTGTTCGACGCGCGCCTGAGCTATGCCTTGGACGAGCACTGGGAACTGAGCGCCCGCGCGCAAAACCTGAGCAACGAACGCTACCTGTATTGCGCCAACGCCTGCCGTTACGGCGACGAGCGCAACCTGGTCGGGGCCATCAGTTACAACTGGTAGGGCCTTGGGCAAAAGCACACGGGAGACACCGCCAGCCCCCCGCCGCCGCAGCGGGTGCGGCCGCTTTGCCCTCTGCGCAAAGGCTGCTTTACTCAGTCAACCCGACGCTGTGCCCGTCGTCCCTGGTGCGTCAATGCTGCCAGGGCCCGGCGGGCGATTGATGAGGAAGCCCCCCGATGGAACGCCTGACTGCGCAAGACTTCAGCCCTGAACTGCTGGAACTCTACGACTACTACGCCCACGGCAAGATCAATCGCCGCCAGTTTCTCGACCGGGCGGCGGCCTTTACCCTGATGGGCATGACTGCCAGCGCGACCCTGGCTGCCTTGAGCCCCAACTATGCGCTGGCCGAACAAGTCGCCTTTACCGACCCGGACATCGTGGCCCACTACATCACCTACCCCTCGCCCAAGGGCCATGGCCAAGTGCGGGCCTATCGAGTGGGTCCAGCCAAGGCCAGCGGCAAGGTGCCTGCAGTGGTGGTGGTGCACGAAAACCGTGGCCTCAACCCCTACATCGAGGATGTGGCGCGGCGGCTGGCCAAGGCCGGCTACATCGCCCTGGCCCCGGATGGCCTGAGTTCTGTCGGCGGTTACCCGGGCAATGACGACCAGGGCCGCGAGCTGCAAGCCAAGGTCGACCCGCAAAAGCTGATGAATGATTTTTTCGCCGCCGTCGAGTGGCTGATGAAGGACCCGGCCGGCACCGGCAAGGTCGGGATCACCGGCTTCTGCTATGGCGGTGGCGTGGCCAATGCCGCAGCAGTGGCCTACCCCGAGCTGGCGGCTGCCGTGCCGTTTTACGGACGCCAGCCCAAGACCGACGACGTGGCGCGGATCAAGGCACCGCTGTTGATCCACTACGCCGAACTCGACAACGGGATCAACGAAGGCTGGCCCGCCTACGAAACAGCACTGAAAGCCGGCGGCAAGACCTACGAGGCTTACGTTTATCCTGGGGTCAACCATGGCTTTCACAACGACTCCACCCCGCGCTACGACGAAGCCGCCGCCCACCTGGCCTGGGAACGCACCCTGGCCTGGTTCAAGCGTTATCTCGCCTAATCCCACCTGTAGCCGCTGCCCAGGCGCGAAGCTGCGCTGGCCGTCATGGTCGCCGGGTTGGGTCAGGTGTATGTGCGGCGTTGTTGAGGGCCAGCGCAGCCTGTGGCTGCGGCTACAGGTTGTCGCCGTCAAGGCACGAGGCCGCGCTGGCCATCATGGGGTGCGGCGGCGGTAGAAGCTGGCGGCCAAGACCAGGAAAATCAGGCTGCCGGTGGCGACCTGCTGCCAATAGAAGTTCCAGCCGATCAGCAGCAAACCATTGGCTATGACATTGATAAACAGCACCCCCAGCAAGGTGCCCAGCACGTTTGGCCGGCCCTGGCGACTGAGGGTGGTGCCCATGAACACCGCGCCGATGGCGTTGATCAAAAAGGCATTGCCCGACATCGGCACATAGGCATTGACCGTGGAACTCAGCAGTATCCCCGCCACCGCACAGGCCAGCGCGCTGCCGACAAACACTCGAGCCAGGATCCGCCGTGGCGACAGGCCCGAGTAGTACGCCAGTTGCGGCTGCGCGCCCACCGCCTGGATCTCGCGACCCAGTCGGGTCCGCGCCAGCACCAGCCCATAAGCGCCGGCCAGCGCCGCCACCAGGTACAGCGGCAGCGGGATGCCCAGCAGCAACAGGCCGCTGATGCCGGGCAACACAGCCTGGGCGATGTAGATCGGCTGGCCGCCGTCCGACAGCAATTGCTGGACGCTGGTGCCGATAAACAGTGTGCCCAGGGTCGCCAGGAACGGCGTGATCCGCAGCCCGGCAATCAGCAGTGCATTGAACAGCCCGGCGCCGCCCCCCGCCGCCAGGGCCACCAGGATCGCCACGCCCAGGCCATGCCCGGCGTTCAGGCTGACGACAAAGCCCAGGCTGGCAAAGTCCAGGGCGGTGCCCACCGACAGGTCGATACCGCCTGCGGCCACGGCCCAGGTCATGCCAATAGCGACCACCGCCAGCAACACAAAGTTATTGAGCACCAGGCTCGACAGATTGCCCACGCTGAGGAAACCCGGGGCGCTCAACGAGAAAAACAGCAAAATGCCCATCACCAGCAACGGCAGGATCGCCGGCAGCAGGCGCTCAAGCAGGGCCGCAGGGCGCAGACTCAGTGTCGGGGCGCTCATGCATGGCCCTCCTGCTTGGCCACGGCGGCGGAAAACGCCACCACCAGCAAAATCAGAACCCCTTGCACGCCATTGACCCAGAAGCTCGAGATGTTCAGCAGTTGAAAGCCGTTGATCAAAAACCCCAGGAGCAAGGTCGCGAGCAGGGTTCCGGGAATGTTCGCCGTCAGGCGTCGGGAAAACACCACGCCGAGGAAGGTGATGGCCACCACCGACAGCAGCATCTCCCCCGAGCCGGTGGTGCTGCCGCTGAAAAACGCCGCCGAGCACAGGGCCGCGACCGCCGCGCAGGCGCCGGCGATCAGGTAGCTGGAAAACACATAACGCCTGAGCCCCAGGCCCGCCGCCCGCGCCGCCTCGGGGTATTCGCCGACCGCGTACAGGCGCAGGCCGAAGGCGCTGTGCTGAATCAACAGGGTCAGCAACGCCGCCACCGCCAGCAGCACCCAGGCCAGGGCCGGCACGCCGAGCCAATAACCAAAGGCCAGCGACGCCAATAACGCGGACTCGGTGGGCAGCACGCTGTTCTGGGTCAACACCAATTCCAGGCCGGCCACCAGGTTCATGCTGGCCAGGGTCGCGAGCAGCGGCGGCAGGCCCAGCAGCAATACCGCCAGGCCATTGAAGGCCCCCACCAACACCCCGCAGGCCAGGGTCAGGGACAACGCCTGCCAGGCCTCGCAGCCTTGATTGTTGAGGCTGCTGTAAACCGCCGCGCACAGCCCCAGGTTGGCCGCCAGCGACAGATCGAGGCCACCGGAAACCACATGGTTGCCACCGCCGATCACCACACAGGTCAGGCCAAAGGCAAGAATCCCGAGGATCGCCGACTGAGCGAAGACGTTGGCGATATTGCCAGCGCTGAGAAAGTTCGGCGCGGTCATGGCAAACACCAGCAGGATCAGGCCGAACACCAGCAACGAGCCGCGTTGCGCCAGCCTTGGCAACAGGTTGTTCGCAGGTTCGGTTGCAGGCCGGGCAAGGGTTTCAAGACTGGACATCGGCCGTTTCCTTTTGCGTGATAGGCAGGTGCGCCGTGGCTCCGCTCGGCCGCTCGCCGGAGCCGGTGGCACAGCCGAGCAACTGCTCGCTGTTGGTGGAGCGCGCGTCGAATTCGCCGGCAATACGGCCACGGTGCATCACCAGGATGCGGTGGCTGATGCCGATCAGTTCCGGCAGGTCCGAGGACAGCACCAGCACCGCCGCACCGCTCTCGGCCAGGCGCGCGATCAGGCGGTAGATTTCCACCTTGGCCCCGATGTCGATGCCCACACTTGGCTCGTCCAGCAGGTACAGCGACGAATGCCGGCTCAGCCATTTGGCCAGGGCCACCTTTTGCTGATTGCCGCCACTGAGCTCCTGCACCGGCGCATCGGGGCCCGTGGTTTTGATCGCCAATTCATCGATCAGGCGCCGGCTTTCCCGGGCCTGTGCCCCTCGGTCCAGCAGCCCCCAGCGGCTGAAGCTGCCGAGGCTGGCCAGGGTGATGTTTTCCAGCACCGACAACAGCGGTGCCACTGCGTGGCTGCGGCGTTCTTCGGGCACCAGGGCGATGCCGTGGCGCACCGCATCCGCCGGTGACTTCAAGCGCAGGGGCTGGCCGTGCAAATGCATCTCGCCGCGCTCGGGAACGTTCAGGCCGAACAGGCTTTTCAGCAGCTCCTTGGCCCCGGAGCCCACCAGGCCGGTCAAGCCCAATACTTCGCCCCGGTGCACCCTGAGGTCGATGCCGTCATAGGCGTGCCCTGCCCCGAGCTGGTTCAGTTGCAACACCGGCTCGCCCGGCACGGCCCGGGTGCGCGGGTACATGTCGCCGACGTCGCGGTTGACCATCAGCCGCGCGATCTGCGCGGTGCTGGTGCTGGCCGGGTCGACCACGGCCACATCGCGGCCGTTGCGCAGCACCGTGACCTGATCGCACAGCGCTTCGATTTCCTGCAAGTAATGGGAGATGTAAACAATCGACAGGCCCTGGCTGCGCAAGCGGCGGATGATGCCCAGCAACTGGTCCACCTCACGCTTGACCAAGGACACACTGGGCTCGTCGAACACCAGTATTTTCGGCTTGGCAAGCAAGGCCCGGGTGATTTGCAGCACCTGGCGCTGGGCACTGTCGAGGTCACGGACCAGGGCCCCGGCTGGGAACTGCAAATCAAAATAATCACGCAGCAAACGCGCCGCCTCGCGCTCCTGGGCGCGGCGATCGACAAAGGGCCCACGGCGAATTTCATGCCCGAAAAACAGCGCTTCGCCAACGCTGAAACTGGCGGGCAGCAACCGCTCCTGGTGAATAAAGTGCACGCCCCGGGCCTCGACCTGGCGTGGCGTCGGTGCCTGCAAGCGGTGGCCATCGATACTCAGGCTGCCGGCGTCCGCGCGGTAGATGCCGGCCAGGACCTTGATCAGGGTCGACTTGCCGGCCCCGTTTTCCCCCACCAGCCCATGCACGGTGCCGTACTCCACCCGCAGGCTTACGCCGTCCAGGGCCTGAGTGGCCCCGAAACGCTTGTACAGGTTCTTCAGGTGCAGGGCCGGGGTCACTGATCGCCCCTCAGTTGCAGCACCTCGGGCAGGTTGGCGGCAGTGGTGAGCAAGGTCGCGACCTGGGTTTCCTTGGGCAAGTCGCGCTGCCCGGCCAGGTAGCGGGCGACGTTTTGCACCGCGGTCTTGCCGATCAGCGCCGGCTGTTGCGCGACCACCGCGCCGATCGGCGAATGCTCACGTTTGAGCAGTTCAAGCACCTCCGGCGTACCGTCGACGCCGTAGGTCTTGATCTCGGTGCGACCTGCATCCACCAGGGCCTTGCTCGCGCCCAGCTGCGGAATGTCCCAGGCCGACCAGATCGCGGTCACGCTGCCCTTGGGGTACTTGTTGAGCAGCGCCGAGACTTGCGAATAGGCGTCTTGCACGGTGTTGGGGATCACGTCCCGCAGCTCGGGCTCGATGATTTTCAGGTTTGGCTGATCCTTGAGCGCGAGCTTCAACTGGTCGTAGCGGATGGCGCACACCGGCACCCCGTAGAAGCCATTGAACACCAGGATATTGCCCTGGCCCGAGGCGTCCTTGATCAACTGCTGGGCCAGGGCCTTGCCCGTGGCGACGTTGTCGGACGTGGTGTTGTTCAGGCTGTATTGCGACGGCGCGTCAATGGTGAACAGCGGGATGCCGGCCTTGCTGATGCGTTTGAGCCAGGGGTCGATCACGCTCAGGGTACCGAGGGTCTGGATCACCGCATCGGGCTTTTGCGTAACCACGGTCTGCAACTGATTGACCAGGTTTTTATCGTTGCGCCCAGCGTCCAGGGTGATCGGCGTTCCCCCCAGGCGCTTGACCTCATCGACCTGGGCCTGGAAGGCCTTGATGTCGAAGTAGTGACTGGTGCCGGTCATGCTGATCGCGATGCGCTTGCCCGCCAGCGAAGGGACATCGCTGTCATCGCCGTGGGCGGTCGTGGCCAGGCTGGCGGCCACCAGGGCACACGCCAGCAGGCGCCATGCGGCAGTCAGGCGCGACCGCGAAAAAACAGAGACAGCTTCAGGCATCCAGGTAGCTCCAGTGATTGCGGGGATTGGTCCTCAGCCAGTCATTGCACAGGCCATGCCCAAACCCTGGCAGCCGCTGTTACAGGGCCCCGGAACCACGGTAGCGGCCGCTCTGCGCCGGGCTTGTGCTGCTACTGATCAACACTCGAGGACGGCGACCATGGGTCGTGGGCAGGCAAATTGCCGAATCGCTGTTGCCAGGCCAACAGTTGCCTGGGGGACTGCGCCCCCTACCCGGCCGCGTCGCCAAACACCGCGACAATGTCTTCGATCACGGCCCGCACCCGCGCGGTGTGGCGCAGGTCGGCATGGGTCACCAGCCACACGTCGTAGGGCGTGGCGCGGTTGCGCTCCGGCCACAGCCGCACCAGGCCGTCGCGCTGGCCCATGGGCACCGGGATCTCCCCCAGGCCGATCCCGGCGCCAATCGAACGCCGTACCAGCAGGCTGGAGCTGAGGCTGGCGACAATACGTCCGCCAGTCATGGGTTCCGCGACCAGGGTCAGGTCCTTGTTGCTCTGCAGATACGGCTGATACACCACCAGGTCATGCCCCGCGAACGCCGACCCCGGCTCCGGCACGCCATGGGCCTCGACGTACGCCTGGGAGGCAAACAACCCCACCGGCCAACGGGCGATGCGCCGGGCGATCAGGTCCGGGTTGTCGGGCCGGGTGTTGCGCACCGCGATGTCTGCTTCGCGCTTGGCCAGGCTGAGGATCTGCGTCGAGGCGTCCAGTTGCACCCGCACATCGGGGTGCCGCTGATGCAGGCGGGCCATCGCCGGAATCAGGAAATCAATGGCCAGGGAGTCGGTGGTGCTGACCCGCACACTGCCGGTCAGGCGGTCGTCCAGCCCCTGAATCTGCCGCTCCAGCTCCAGGGCCGAATGTTCCATTTTCTCCACCGCCTGCAACGCCGCCTCCCCGACCGCCGTCAGCGCATAGCCGTCGGAGGTGCGCAAAAACAGGGTCGCGCTCAGGGACTTTTCCAGAGCCGTGACCCGCCGTCCGACCGTGGCCTGATCCACCCCCAGCACCCGCGCGGCGCCGCGCAACGTCGATTCGCGGCACACCGCGAGAAACACCCGAGCGTCATCCCAATTCATTGATGTTCCTCCTGTGGGTGCGCAGGCGATGCATATACGCATCACTACAGCGCAAATTCGCAGCATTATTGCATCAGTCATGGTCGTTATGCTGGGCGCCTGAATCACCGCACCATGACCCCTTTGCCACAGGACATCGCCATGCACCTGCCCCAGACCATGACCCTGATTGAAATCACTGAACCCGGCGGCCCCGACGTGCTGCAGCCGCGCGAGGTCCCGCTACCGGCCCCAGGCCCGGGTGAAGTGCTGATTCGCGTGCACGCCGCCGGGGTCAACCGCCCGGATGTGCTCCAGCGCAGCGGCCATTACCCGATGAAACCCGGAATGAACCCGAACCCTGGACTCGAGGTGGCGGGTGAAGTGGTGGCGCTGGGCACCGGCGTCAGCCAGTTCGCCCTCGGTGACCGGGTCTGCGCCCTGACCAACGGCGGCGGCTATGCCCAGTATTGCGCGGTGCCGGCCGGACAGACCCTGCCGATCCCGGGCGACCTGTCATGGATCCAGGCCGCAGCGATTCCGGAGACCTTTTTTACCGTGTGGGCCAACCTGTTCAGCATCGGCGGCGCGCGTAAGGGCCAGCGGGTGCTGATCCACGGCGGCACCAGCGGCATCGGCACCACCGCGCTGATGCTGTGCCAGGAGTTGGGCATCGAGGCCTTCGCCACCGCCGGCAACGCCGACAAATGCGCGGTGATCCGCCAATTGGGCGCCGAGCCGATCAATTACCAAGAGCAGGATTTTGCCCAGGTCATCGCCGAAAAAACCGCCGGCCAGGGGGTGAATGTGATTCTCGACATCATGGGCGGCTCCTACCTCAACAGTAACGTCGCGGCCCTGGCCCTCGAAGGGCGCCTGGTGATGTTGGGCTTTCTCGGCGGCGCCCGGGCCAAGGACATCGATCTGATGGCGATCATGGGCAAGCGCGCAGTGGTCACCGGCTCGCTGCTGCGCCCGCGCCCCGGCGCCGAAAAGGCCGCCATCGCCGAGCACCTGCTGCAGCACGTATGGCCCGCGCTGGCGGCCGGCCGCTGCCGGCCGATGATTGACAAGGTCTACCCCTACACCGAGGCCGCCCTGGCCCACGGGCGCATGGAGGGCGGCGAGCATATCGGCAAGATTGTGTTGCAGGTGGCCTGAGGGGCCGCCGGTACGGTCAGCCGGCCACCAGCAACCGGTCCTCGAGGACCACGCTGATGCCGCCCTGGCGCCACAATTCGAAGTAGCGGGCAAAATCGATGTCCAGGGCAATCAGCGGCGCAGCGATGTACCAGGCCAGGTAGTAGTCGGCCGCGATGCCATACAGCGCTTCGAGCAAGGCGTGCACCGGCGCATCGGCGTCCCTCAGGCTGTCGATCAGCGCATCGGCAATATGTTCGAACACCCAGGCATTGGGTGCATCGCTGTGCAGCAACGGGTACAGCTCATCCCGGCTGACGCACTGCACCGGTGGCTGCCAGCCGGGCTGTTCCGGCCAGGGCCCGCCCGTGGCCAGGCAGAAACGCGCCTGCTCGTGCCACCACTGCAACGCGACGCGCTTGAGCTGCGCCTGATCGGTGCCGGAGGGCGGCAACAGATACAGGCTGCGCTCCAGGGACCCGGCCGCCAGCACCTGTCGCACCCGCTCCTGGATGGCCAGGGCATGGGGAAAGCCGGCCAGGATCCGGCTCAACTGCGACTCCCCCGGGTGCGCCTTGAACAGCCCGAGAAAGTGCGACTTGTCGAAGTCAGCCCGGCCCTGACGGTAGGCAAGCCAGTCATCGAGTAATGAGGTCATGGGCCATTGTCCGCCTGGGGGCCTGTGGTGGTCGCTCAATGCACCGCCCGCGTCACCAGAAAACTCAGCAACTGCGGGTCGTCATCCAGCTCGATGGCCTGCACCGGACGTGGCAGGTCGTCGAGCACCGCGCGCCAGAACGCCTGGGAGGCTTCGTCCTGGTCATAGAAACGCACCAGCCAATTGCTCTCGCCACTGGTCAGCACCTGAGTTGCCAAGGCGCGGCCGATGCCTTTGCGCCGGTAGCGCTTGAGAATGAACAAGTCCGCCAATTCCAGGGCGTTCAACCCCGGCAACTCACTGCCCTCGATCAACAGGAAACCAGCGATATAGCCATCGACCAGCAACAGGTTGGCGCTCCACTGCGGCTCTTGCCAGTAGCGGGCCAGGTGCTCCTCATGGATATAAAAACGTCCGTCCGGCTCCACGTCTTCCTGCTCCCAGTCCGAAGACTCATAGGCATAGAACTGATAGAGGTTGCGGATCAGCTCGGCCTGCTCCGGCCCGGTCTGGATCAACTCGACAGTGGTATCGCTCATGACTTGGCCTCGTGCACGAGTGGACGAGGCAAACAGGTATCGGCAATCGACGGCATGAATATCTCGGCAACTGGGAAAATGACAGAGACGCTGCCGGGCAGCGCCCTTGAATGGGCCGCCATTGTTTACAAATCCCGCCGCCAACGCCATCGCAAACGAAGGGGGGACCTGGCGCCTGCACTTCCACTTGAGCAGTGGCCATGGACCTTACCACGCGCCTTCCTTTTTGCTCGGCATAGCGGCCCATGCCCTCGGCGCTGTGGATCTGCCCTTCGCTGATCAGGTTCAGGGCCTTGTCGTAGCCCCATTGCTGGGTTTCGCCCCGGCCCAGGCGGGCGGCGATCAGTTGCTGGTTGGCGTTGTAGCGGTACTGGCTTTGGCCCCAGCGGTTGTCGTCGATCTGGATCGGGTTGAAGGCGTTGTCGTAGCGGTAATGGCGCTGCACAAACGCGTAGGCCGGACCGTTGCCGGGATCGAGTGTGGAGCCGGCCCGTTGCTCGGTGAGCAAACTGATCCGGTTGTACTGCTGCTGCAAATTGAACCCGGCGGCGCTGCTGCGCTGGACCTCACGGCCCAGGGCATCGCGGCTGATCTGCAAGGGAGCGTGCCCGGCGATCAGCAACTGAGCCAGGCCGCCGTTGCGGTCGTGCTGCCAGTGCACCTGGGGTAAGCCGGCGAAGGCTTCCTGGGCATTGGCCTGTTCGTCCTCTTCGATGGCGCCGGCGCGTTGGCCGATGGGCAGGCCGCTGTGGGGGTGGTACTGGTGCTCGATCAGGCGGCCTACAGCGTCACGCGGGTATCCAACTACTCAGCAAAGTTTGATGCTGCATACCCTTCAAGCACATAACGAGGCAACGCGAGATCGACGTCGACCTGTTTCAGCAGCCCTTTATTGACGATTAGGTTCCACGCTAACGGCAACGGACTGGCGTCTTCACCTTTGCCCATAAAAACCACCGTATCTGCCTTAGGCAACCAATGTGGCAGCGTGACTTCTTCAGTAACAACGGTGTAGTTGATCAGGCTGCCGTCCGCAGCCCGCGCGGCCACTAACTCAGGAATGTAAACCGTTTCTTTACCGGCAAGCGCTTGCGATTGCATCAACCAGTGACGTTGTTCGTTATACAAAGCCGCCATGCCTCTCAATTGCTGAGAACGCCAGATTGGGTATATATCCATGCTCTCGGAAAGATCCAGTGGCCGCCAGTCGCTGGTCCCCTTTAGGGTCAAGGTTTGCATCGACAAGGCAAACTCATTGCCCATCGCCTCTTCTGCTTGTTTGAACAGCGCTGAAAGCGCCTGCGGAACATCGGCGTTAGCGATTAGCACCAGGTCACGATTCGGCGCGATGACTACCGGCCTTCCTGGGAGTCGCAGTCCCTTGTTGAGTAAATGCCCACTGGCAAGACCACCTGAACTGGTCAAGCTGTAAAGACCAGGTGATAACGTGTTCACGCTGAGTGCCGGCAGATTGGTAAGGGCTCTTTTGAGCAACTCAGGCATGGAGAGGCCCCAGCCGCTTACCTGCGACTGACGCACGCTCTGATAGCCATTCGGCACATCCAGCAGCAACCCCCAGGCCAAATCACCCACCCAAGCCTGCAAGGCTTCATGGTCGACATCCAAGCCTGCGACCACACTGCTCAAACGCAGATTTTCCTGGCGAGCGCGGGAACGTAGTACCGGTCGCAACAGAGGCAAAGCCTGCTGCAAGGAATACGTCTGAGCGGGCTGCATACCGCTATAAAGCTGATCCATCATGGCATCGTGGGTTTGAGCATCAGCGGCGAGAAAGCGCTGGTAACGCCCATCCAGCGCCACTTCGTCACTCCCCAGGCGCAAGGTGAAATACTCCGGTTTGTACTCCAACTCACGCGCCTCACCACGATGGCGCAAATAGCTCAGGAGAATGTCGGCAAAAGCATCGCGCTCGGGGTCAGGAAAGGCGGGGTGTAACGGAAAAAAGCTCATCAATAACTCCAATGCGTTATCACGTGCTTACCAATGTACAAGATCAGCCGGATAGTAGGCGTTATCACGGAAGGAGCTGTCATCAATATCAAACAACTTAACCACTAATGCCGACTCAAAACTCCAGTAACCGGCATAACTCCAGTTATTAGGGCGGACATGCATATCATGCCAACCACTTTTTTTGTTAGCTGCATACCATCCTTCCAGATATTTTTTCATCAAGATTGGACGTTTGTTTGGATCGGCTTGAATAATGGCTAGTAGCTTTTTATACGTACTAGGTAGGAACAACTCGGTGGCTTGCGGTCCAGAAACACCAACTTTATTCAGTAACAGATCAAGCAAAGCATCTTTGCCTCGATTATTACCGACCTGATAGACGGCTCTTCCGGACTTACACTCAGCCCCAGGATCTGCGGCATCGATATAAGTGGCGATTTTTTCAAAATCATCGTGTGGCCTACGTAATAGGACAGCAAAAGATAACAACCAAAGATAAGATTGATATCCATCTCGCGTCAACTCAACCCACTGCATACGATCACAAGGCGAAAGCAACATGCGTGCCTTATGAAAATCATCTGAAAAATCTAACCATCGTAGATAGTTCGGCAACAACTCTGTTACAGCCGAACCCAAGGAATACTGGGTTTTCAGAATACTTTTCAATTCATTAGCTGAGCTAAAAAAAAATCCGACATATCTGCTCTCAGGCATACTGCCGGCCGACTTTTTTTTCAATCCATTACTAATAACTGTTTCGCTAACATTCATCAACTTATCAAAGTGCTCTTGACTCATACGTTTATCGCGCATACTTAATCCCAAATTAAAATTGACTTCTCATTTTTGTCGCGAATTATATTCCCATTTGAGTTCAGGAGCCTGCCTTTAGTCTTGCCCGCCTCTTCAACTCGAATAAGAACACTTTTAACCTCGCCACCATCTAATGCATCCTGCACTTTTATTAAGTCTTCCGCTGAAAGCGCATCTTTTAGCCTATCGTCCCCCTCAATCCATCCCTTACTCATCTGCTTCCCATCAGCCGTCTTCCCTAACCTCGCCGCCCCATACTTGGCCTCCATAATCACGTATTCAGGCGGTGGCTTTGTATTGCGGTAAATACCATCAATACCCGCCCGACCATGCACATAATCTCCTCCCAGGTCTATGCGTTCATACCCCAAGGCCTTCATTTTCGCATGGGCGACCTTTTCACCCAGCGCACCTTTTTCAGCGGCGCTGAGTGTAATACTCACGCCATCGGTTTTCTGTGTAGCGTGCTCCAAATCATGCTGAGCCAAGCGCTCCTGCTTGGCTTTTTCCAGCAGTTCGATTTCGCCCTTGGAAGCACCGTTTTTTTTCGCTGTCGCTATTGCCAGATCCAGCTTACTGACCGCCTCCAGCGGCGTCTTCGAAGTCTTGACGATGTCGGCAATATTTCCCGCAACTTTGCCCAGTGCGCCCACGCCTTTACCGCCCACGACTTCTGTCCCCAGCGAGGTGAGCACCATGGCCGCAGCGCCAGCCGTACCGTTACGCGCTTCGGCGTCATTCCACGCTTTCTTTGTCGCATCAATAATGCCGCCGATCGCGGCTTGTTGGCTTTGCTGGCGGGCTTCGTTGCTCTTCGCCAACTCAGGGTTAAAGGCACCGGCATAGAGCTCTTCAGGAGAGGGCCCGAGCAAAGTGAATAGCCCTTCCAGGGCTCCCGCGGCGCCATCGGCGATGCGTCCACGGGCGGCTTGGGTCGTCAGCTCGTCGCTGGTAAGCGGTGTTGCCTCCCACACTGTTTTTGCGCTGTCTTTGAGATCCTTCCACTTTTCAGACAGCGTGCGCCCCGCCTCATCGGCCATGCGCTCGCCCATAGGGCGCTCGGCATTGGAACTGGCGGCGGCTTGCGAGGTGTAGACCTTGCCCAGCGCCCCGCCAATACCTGCCGGGTTGCAGTTAATCAGGCAGGCGCTGCCATGCCGGGCCACGGGAATGCCATTGACCTTGACGCTACTATGACCATCCAGCAGCTTGACGCAGCCCGCCCCCAGTGAGGTACCGGCCACCACATGGGCTCCGGCATTGGCCTGTACCTGATTAAAAATATCCCCCTGGCGATAGACCGCCGTGCCCCGGGCCTTGACGTTGGGCGAGCACAGTACTGGCTTGTCCAGGGTGGCGAAGCTGTCGAACGGCACCACGGTTGGGCCCACCCAACAAAAATCAGGCTGACTGCAAATCGCCGTCCACTGGGCGGTGTCATGGGCGATATGCCGTTTGTTACCCACCTTGTCCGCAGGTGCAGTGCCCAGCCGGCTCATTTGTTGTGGGATATCGGCCAGCTCAGATTTGGTTCGTTGCCGTTCAGCCTCTTCGGCAGTACTCAACGAGCGGTATGTTTCCAGTGAGTTGAGCGCGCGCAAGTTTTTTTCTAACGCGACCTTAAGACCGCGCCACTCCCGAAGCTGGCGCTCGATATTCAAGCGCTGCTCCGCCCGCGCATCACCCGGCTCATGGGAAAGGCTCAGGTGGTCGGTCATACCTGGCCTCCCATCATGTGCTGGGTCTGGTGCCAGTGTTGCACCCCCACCAAGCTCACCTCCAATTGCCGGACCTCTTGCCCAGTGATTGCTATACGCCACAGTAAGGTGGCCCGGCGCTGGTCCAGATCCAGCCGCAGGGTGTCGAGAACCGGAGCAAGCAGTTGCTGGCGACCTGTGTGCAGCGTCACGACAACCACGGGTTGTAGGCCGGGTAGCTGCACATGCGCCGCGCCTTCGGCAAAACAACCTTTCAGGCTGACGGGCTCGTCGCCTTGCAAATACTGCGCGGTGATTAAGTGCGGATGAGCGCTCTGATAAAAGCGCGAGTCAAAGTCATCTGGCAGAAGGGGGTAGCGTTCGGCCATCCACTTGGCGTCTAGCGTACCGGCCAGAGCAATACGCGGTTGCCACCAGCGGGCAATGGGGCCGAAGCCTTCCGGTTGCAGTCGCTGGAAAGGATCGGCCAGGCGCCTTTCAGGCGACTCAAACTGCGGAGCGGCAAAGTGCTTCAGGTTGCTGATCCGCTGTTCAATACGCTCCCGGCAACCTTGCTCCAGTGGCGCAAAATCCTGACTGTCAGGCAACCAGCCGCATCCCGCTGGATTACTGGGGTAGGCGACGGCTTGCGGCTGATCATTTTCGGAGGGCTCATAAAAACTGCCGCCAAATGCCAGACGATAATCCAGGGCAACCTGGGTCATGCGCTCTGGTTTTGTGAGCTTCCAGCCGAGGGGGTTCTTTTCAAATTGCCTTGGCCCCACGGCCAGCAGCTGTTTTTCCAGCGTTCCCACCCGCAACTCGGCCAGCCAGGATGAGCTGGGGTCATGCTCCAGGCTGCGTAAATGTCCAATGACCTGAATGTCGCTGCTGGGCTTTTCCAGTACCAGATCACCTTCATACAGCAGCACAGCGCTCAAAGGCATGGCGCCTTCGGCCCCCAGGTGCGCATCGCCGTAACGGATCTTCGACTGACGGCTGCTGCGAGGCATAACGCCTCGCTGAGGCATATCAAAACTTCCCTTGAGCACCAGCACATCCATCGGCACACCCGCCGGCGTGGTCTTTTCATACAGCAGGTGAGGCAGGCCCGTGTGGTTCTCGACGGTGACCACGCTCATACCCAGCTACCGTCGATCAGCAGTGGCATGGCGT